>Ga0247727_10002218_pt1 | contig 44733 bp, 43 predicted proteins | sample WisWelCaveWW1625_FD_202498 | JGI IMG/M metagenome (GOLD analysis project Ga0247727, IMG submission 202498) | Biofilm microbial communities from Wishing Well Cave, Virginia, United States - WW16-25 | ecosystem: Environmental > Aquatic > Deep subsurface > Groundwater > Cave microbial mat | place...
GTCCAGCGCAGGACGCAAGGGCAAAAGATCTTCGGCCCGCATCGTTTCCCCCTCTCCGAGTGCCTACTTCTATTAATCGGCACTTCCAGCGGGGAACTGAATGCTGAAGTAGCGTTGTAGCCTTAGTGGCAAAGGTATGGCGGCCCGCCACGGGCCGCCTCTTTTATTGAAGAAACGAGTGTCAGGGTCAACACTCGGGCGCGTCCATTGAGTGAAAGCGGCCGATGAGCTGGGAGACGCTGGTCAGCCAGTACGGCGACCGGGTGCTTCTGATTTGCAGAAGCATCCTGCGGGATGACGGTCTGTCCCGTGACGCCGCCCAGGACGCGATGGTGAAGCTCTCGAAGGCGAACGGCGAAGTGAAGGACATGGACGGGTGGGTGGCGACGGTCGCGGGGAACACGGCGCGGGATTACGTGCGCCGCGCGAAGCACCGGCCGGAGCCGCTCGTGGAGGACCGGATGGACACGGGAACGAAGAGCCCGGTCGAAAGCCTGCTGGCCCGCGAGTCGCAGGACCGGCTGCGGCTGGCCCTTGAGGGGCTGCCGGTCGGTGACCGCGACATCCTGCTGCTGCGATTCCGCGAAGGGCTCTCAGGGCCCGACATCGCCAAGGCCCTCGGCGTCTCGCTCGAGGCCGCCTGGCAGCGCGTCTCGCGCGCGCTCAAGATCCTCAAGACGAAGATGGGAGTCGACCATGAGTAATTGCCCGACGACGGAAACCCTCGAGCGGTTCGCGTACGACTTCTGCGACACGCACGAGCTCGCCGAGCTCCGCGCCCACACGGCGGAATGCGTCGAGTGCGCGAAGCGCCTGGAACTGCTCCGCGCCGATGGCCGCGCGATTGCGTCGGCCGCGAAGCAGGTGAAGGTGCCGAAGATCGAGAAGCCGGCGGCGCGCCTCTTCCCGTGGGTGGTGAGGCTTTCCGCCGCGGCGGCCCTGATCCTGATCGTGACGACCGTCGCGTGGCCCCATTTGCCGGGGATCGCGCAGCGGGAGGCCGCCATGACAAAAGGCGCACCCTTGCCCTCAGGGACCGCGTCTTCAGCGGCGCTCAGCTATGAAGAGACGCGCTACCATGCCGCTCGGGACCCATTCACAAAGGCCAGCGGTCAGACCACTCCCCATCCGATGTCGCCGCCCAAGGACGTCCAGCCCAGGGGGCCGATGAAGCCGCCGGCGGAGGTCAATCCCGAACCGACGCCCATGCCAAAGCCTGACCCCAAGCAGCCCGGCAACTTCAAGGACTACGGCACCAACCCGTTCGTGAAATCGACCGACGAAAAGCTCTCGACCTTCGCGATGGACGTCGACACCGCCTCCTACACGCTCATGCGTAGGATGCTCACCGAGGGGACGATGCCCGACCCCGCCTCCGTCCGCGTCGAGGAGTTCGTCAACTTCTTCCGCTACGCCGACGCCGCGCCGGTCGACGAGACCTTCGCGATCCATCTCGAAGCCGCCCCATCGAGATTCGGCAAGAACCTCCACCTGCTCCGCATCGCGGTGAAGGCGAAGGAGATCGCCAAGAAGGACCGCCTGCCCTTCACGCTCACGCTGGTCATCGACACCTCCGGCTCGATGGGCGAGCGCAGCAAGATGGAGCTCGTGAAGGAGTCGCTCGTCCTGCTCGTCGGCGAGCTGCGCGAAGGCGACACGGTCTCGATCGTGAAGTACTCCGACGAGGCGACCGTGCTCATCGAGTCGTCGAGCGACAAGAAGAAGATCCTGGGAGTCCTGGAGACCCTCCATCCGGAGAACTCCACCAACGCCGAGGCCGGCCTGCGCAAAGGCTACGACCTGGCCGTGAAGCACTTCCGCGAGAAGACGACCAACCGCGTCCTCCTCTGCTCCGACGGCGTCGCCAACGTCGGCATGACCGGCCCGGACGGCATCGCCGAGATGCTGACGGGGCAGCGCAAGAAGGGGATCGTGCTGACCTGTCTCGGCTACGGCATCGAGAACTACAACGACACGCTTCTCGAGCAGCTCGCCGACAAGGGCGACGGCGGCTACTACTACATCGACACGATCAAGGAAGCGAAGAAGATCCTCGTCACCAAGCTCACCGGCACGATGCAGGTCGTCGCGAAGGACGCGAAGGTGCAGGTCGAGTTCGATCCCGCCGTCGTCGCGAAGTACCGCCTGGTCGGCTACGAGAACCGCAAGATGGTCAACGAGGACTTCCGGAACGACAAGAAGGACGCCGGCGAAGTTGGCGCGGGGCACGACGTCGTCGCGCTCTATGAGGTCGAGCTCGTCGACGCCAAGGCGGAAGACCGCCTCGTCAAAGTCTCAGTCCGCTACTGCGAGCCCGACTCGAAGGAAGTGGTCGAACACACGCGCGGCCTGACGCGCGGTGCGGTGAAGAACGACTTCAAGGCCGCCACGCTCCAGTTCCAGCTGACCGCGGTCGTCGCGGAGTTCGCGGAGATCCTCCGCAAATCGCCGTACGCGAAGGAAAACTCGCTCGAGGGCGTCGGCGCCGACGCGGCGCGGCTCGCCCAGGCGCTCGACCAGCCCGAGGACGTGAAGGAATTCGTCGAGCTCGTGAAGAAAGCGCAGAAACTCGTCAAATAGATCCGAACCTCGCGCCGCCGCCTCTCGTTCATGGGAGCGAACTGGAGGTTGTGATGAAGAAGTTGCTGGCGGTGGGATCGGTGATCGGGGTCGTCCTCGCGATTGGCGTCTTGTCGTTCAGGGGCGATCGAAACCTCGAGACGATGAAGTCTCCGACGCCGCCGGACGGAACGTTCAGCGAGATTGACCGGCCCCGCGACGTCTTCGAGCGGCGCGGCCTGGCGCCCGACACGGACAATACAGCGGGCGAGGATCCCGTCTTCTTTCCGAACGCGAAGGAGGCCGACCACAGCGAGAGCGCCAGCGGCGAGGAGTACCACCAGGCGAAGGGAGACGGCAAGGACCACCTCTCGTACACGAATGGCGCCTCCGGCGGCCTCCGTGGGCGCAGCCCTGGTGCGTACGACGCCATGGGGGTCGGAGGCGGCGGAGGCAGCGCCGGACGATACGGCGGCCGTTTCGGTGGTCACGACACCGGCGGCAAGGTCGCCGCGAAGCCAGCAGCCAAGCCCGAACCCTCCGACATGCGCTTCCAGGCGCACGGCACCAACCCCTTCATCATCACGAAGGAGACGAATCAGTCGACCTTTGGCCTCGATGTCACCACGGCGTCGTACACGCTGGCTCGCACCTACCTGACGCGCGGGAAGCTCCCGCCGATGGACGCGGTACGCGTCGAGGAATTCGTCAACTACTTCAAGTACGCGGATGTCGCGCCTGAGAGCGAGACGTTCGCGATCCACGTCGAAGCCGCGCCGTCGCGGTTCGGCAGGAACCTCCACCTCCTCCGCATCGCGGTGAAGGCGAAGGAGATCGCGAAGAAGCAGCGGATGCCGGCGACGCTCACGCTCGTCATCGACACGTCGGGCTCGATGGCATCGAACGGGCGGCTGGAGCTGGTCAAAGAGGCGCTTGCGATGCTCGTGAAGGAGCTCGGCGAGGGCGATCTCGTCGCCATCGTGAAGTACTCAGACAGCGCGCAGGTCGTACTCGAGCACACGGCCGACAAGCAGAAGATGCTCGGCGTGATCCAGGCCCTTCAGCCGGAGAACTCGACGAACGCCGAGGCCGGCGTGCGCCTTGGCTACCAGGTCGCCGCGAAGGCGTTCCGCAAGGATACGGCCAACCGCGTCATCCTCTGCAGCGACGGCGTGGCGAACGTCGGCAACACCGGGCCCGACTCGATCCTCAAGCAGATCTCCGACGACCGGGCAAAGGGCATCACGCTCACCTGCATCGGCGTCGGCATGAACGGCTACAACGACGCGCTCCTGGAACAGCTCGCGACGAAGGGCGACGGCGGCTACTACTACGTCGACGAGATCAAGGAGGCGAAGCGCGTCCTGGTCGATAACCTCGTTGGCACGCTCCAGACCGTCGCGATGGACGCGAAGGTGCAGGTCGAGTTCGATCCCGCGGTCGTCACGAGGCACCGCCTCATCGGCTACGAGAAGCGCGCGATGGCCAACGAGGAGTTCCGCAACGACAAGAAGGACGCGGGCGAGATCGGGGCGGGGCACGACGTCGTCGCGCTTTACGAGGTCGAGCTCGCGGAAGCGAAGGCGGCCGACCGGCTCGTCAAGGTGAGCGTGCGCTATGGCGAGCCGGAGTCGAAGGAGGTCGTCGAGCACACGCGCGGGCTGGCGTTCGGCGCCGTGAAGAAGTCGTTCACCGACGCGACGATCCAGTTCCAGCTTTCGGCCATCGTGGCGGAGTTCGCCGAGATCCTCCGGAAATCGGACCATGCGAAGGAGAACTCGCTGGAAGGCGTGCAGGGCGAGGCGACACGGATCGCGAAGGCGTTGGGCGGGCGCGAGGATGTGAAGGAACTGGTCGCGCTCGTGGAGGCGGCGCTGAAACTCTGGAGATAGGTCGGCCATGATGTCTCCGACCCAAGGAGGCACTCATGCTGACGACCACGCTGATGACGGTTTGCCTGCTCGTTCAGGGCGGGCCGCTGAAGAAGTCGACCACCGAGAAGCCCGCTTCCGAGCCTGTCGCCGCCGAGATCGAGAAGAAGCCGGAGCTCAAGCCGAACGACGGCGCGTGCTGAACCAGCGGCAAGGCGCAGCCCTGGGAGGGCTACAACAAGGGCGTCACGTGGGAGAAGGACGAGCGCATCGTCTGGGCGACCGCCAAGGAGTCGAAGAAGCTCGTTCTCTACTTCGAGCTCGTCGGCGACCTCGACAAGGAGGGCTGCTGAGCGGCCGGGCACGTGATGAGGACGGTTACGTTCTCGAATGCCGACGTCGCCAAGGCCGTCAATGAGAGCTGCGTCTCGATGTGGGTCAACCGCGTGGCCGGGTTCCACAACTGCAGCTTCTCGACGGAGGAGTGGATTCTCAAGAGTTCACCCGACTGCTACTCGACCAAGAACTTCTGCACCTACTTCTGCACCGCGGACAAGAAGGTCCTGCACTACATGACCGGCTACTACGCGCCGAAGCTCTTCCTGGAGGAGCTCGAGTTTGCCAGGCAGCTGCTGGAGAAGGCCGTCGATGGGAAGGGGAAGGTGAAGAACGACGTTCTCAAGGAGATGCACGGCACGCGGTCCGGGAAGCGGGTGCTCGACGCGAAGAGCGCGGGGATGGAGCTGGATCGCAAGGGGGCAACGGCGGCGGACTGGCAGAAGCAGATGGCGATGAGGAGCCTCGCCGAGGGGCTCGGCTACCTCGGCAAGGTGAGCGCGGAGTTCGCCCAGAAGGGCGCGCAGAACCTCACGGCCGTGAAGGACGAACACCTCTCCGGAAACATGTTCACGGAGGAGAGGACGGACCACGGGGGGCGGGGGAAGAAGTGAGAGATAGAGAAAGAGCTACAGAGGGAGAGAGAGAAACAAGGAGAGAGGGAGACAGGGAAAAAAGCCGCTGAACGGCTTCCGCGAACGGGATCTCCGTCGCGGCAACGAGCGCGGCGGCGGCCGTCATGACCGCGATGGTGCGATGAGGAAGATCGTCGCCCGCGAGAATCCGCCGCGTGATCGCCGCTTCCTCGTCGATCGTGCCCGCTGGAATCTCCTCGATGCGGGGACGTCGAAGGCCGTAGTCCTCGGGACGATGAGTCTCATAGCCCCCCGGAACTCTCAAGAGCTTCACGACTCCATGGAACGGCGCCTCGGGCTCGCCTTCCGATCCGAAGACGATGACGCCTCGTTCGCCGAGCTCCTCGAGCGCCACGCGGTACTTCTCGAAGTAGGGGGCATGAGAAATCGAAATGAAGTGGCGTTCCGCGGCGACCGAGAGCCGCGCGGCGACATTCGTGATCGATCGCACGCCAAGCTCTTTCCTCAGTTCGAGCAGCTCGTGGAGCCGGGGGCTGACGGGCTGGTGCTCAACTCCCAGCGCCTCAAGCAGGTCACCGGTGCCGTGGCGGCCGGGCGCGTCGTCGTACGTGTGAAGCGTGAAGGGGACTCCGAGGCGTTTCAGAAGGAGCGCCGCCGCGGGAACGGCGCGGAAGGTCTTCGCCTTGCCTGCGTAACAAGGCCAGGCGAAGGCGACGGATGAACCCAACCGCAACGCACGCGCGTACGCCGCGATCTCGACGCCCGTCTCGCCCTTCGTGCGAAGCGCGACCAGGAACCCGCCGAGCTGAAGCGGCGTGATCTCGCCGCGCACGACGGCGCGGAACGCGGCGTCGGCCTCGTCGCGATCGAGGTCCTGGGCGTGGTCGGGTCCCTTCCCGACCTTGTGAATCAGGCGCTGCATTCGCCCTTCATCGCGCGGGGTGCGCGGAATTCGACCGACTGCGCCCAGTCGACGAAGACCTCCGGATCGCCGCTGTCGGGCGCTTCGAATTCGGCAAGAGCGCGTCGGAACCGCTCGACGCCGATGCGCCGCGCGAAGTCGTAGAACCTCTCCGTCGGCCGCCGTTCGGCCGCGAAGAGCCCGACGATGCGCTGGAAAACGTCCGGCGCGCGCTTCGCCGGCACTTTGAGCACCGGTTCGGCGAACTCGTCCCCCGGCGCGCCGCCGCCGCCGACCAGCACCTGGTAGGTCGGCACGTCCCTGTCGCCGAGCTTCTTGGCGTTCCCGAAGAAGCCGACGTCCGCTATGTAATGCTGGGCGCACGAGTTCGGGCAGCCGCTGATCTTCACCTGGAGATCGCGGGCCGCCGCGAACCGCTCGGGCGTGTCCAGCACGAGAGTTCTAAGGGCGCGGGCCAGCCCCCGTGAGGACGTAATCCCCAGGTTGCAGGTGTCCGCGCCCGGGCAAGAGGTGATATCTCCGATGCCCTCCGCCCCGGGTTCCGCGAGTCCGGACTCGCGGAGCTTTCTCCAGAGCGCGGGCAGGTTTTCATGGGGGACCCAGCGCAGCAGCAGATTCTGCCAGCGCGTGGCGCGCACGTGGCCGTCGCCGTAGACGGCCGCGGCCTTCGCGACCGCGTGGAGCTGCACTCCGCGCACGTCGCCGATCGGCAGGACGACGTGGACCGCCGAGAAGCCGGCCTGGCGCTGCCCGACGACGTTCGTCTCGCGCCACTCGCGGTAGGCCGGCTCGTCGGGCTCGGCCTCGCGCCAGGTCCAGACGACGGGGTCCTCCTCGGTGAGCGAGAGGTCGAGCAACTCGTTGGCGAATCCCGCCGGCAGCCGTTCACGGGCTTCGAAGACGCGTCGGGTGAAGTCGTCCCAGCCGATCTTCTCGACGAGGAACTTGATCCGCGCGCGGTTGCGGTTCTTGCGCTCGCCGTCGCGGTTGAAGACCTCGACGATGGCGTGCGCCGTGCGGAGCACGTCGTCTTCCGGGGTCCACGCTTCGAGCAGGCGAGCGGGCTTGGGAGTGTTCCCGAGTCCGCCGCCGACGTAGAGCCGGAAGCCGCGGCGGCCCTCCTTGATCACAGCGACGCCGCCGATGTCGTGGAAGCCGAGCCCGGCGCAGGTTCCGACCGGGCACCCGTCGAAGGCGATCTTAAATTTGCGCGGCAGCGACTGCGCGATCGGATTTCGCAGGAAGTGGCGCGAAACCGCCGCCGCGATGGGAGTCACGTCGAAGACTTCGTTCTTCACGATGCCGGCGAGATGGCACGCCGTGACGTTGCGCACGGTGTTGCCGCACGCTTCGCGCGTCGTGAGGCCGACGCCGTCGAGCTCGTAGAGGAGCTCCTTCACGCGCTCCATCCGGACGAAGTGGAACTGAATGTCCTGGCGCGTCGTGATGTGGCCGTAGCCGGTCGAGTAGCGCGCCGTGATGTCGGCGAGCTTGTGGAGCTGCTCCGGGTTCAGACCGCCGTACGGGATCTTCACACGGACCATCTGGAAGCCGGGCTGGCGCTGGCCGTAGACGCCCATGCGCAGGCGGATGGGGCGGAAGTCGTCCTCGGAGAGCCGGCCCGCGCGGAAGTCGTCGATCTGCGAGGTGAAGAGTTCAATCTCTTCGTTCGTGAGTCTCTGGATCATCGTGCCACCCGAAACGCCCAGACGATGAAGTAGGTCGATCCGACGGCGATCAGCGGGCTCGTCGTCCAGAGGACGGCGATGCGCCGCACGCTGCCGTTGCGGTAGGTCGCACCGAAGCCGTTCGAGGCCAGGCCGTAGGCGATGATCGCGCTGGCGACGACGAGGGTCTTCGAGATCGGGACACCGTAGAGCGCGGCGACGAGCGTGATCGTGCCCGAGACGAGCGCGACGACGAGCGAGCGCAGGTGGTTGAGTTCGGTCAGCTTCTTGCCGACGGCCTCGAGCATCCGGCTGCCCCAGAGAAGGGCGCCGACGGCCATGCCGGCGCCGGCGAGCGCCGCGGCGGCGAGCGGATTCAAGAGCCCGGCGCCCGCGAGAGCGCCGGTCGAGTTGCCGGCGTTGTTGGCGCCGACGGTGAAGGCCATGTAGCAGCCGCCGAGTGTCAGGAGAAAGCCGATGACGCGCCTGGGCAGACGGTCCGCCCATCGATGGGGAACGAGGAGCGCGATCGGCCAGGTCACGGCGAACGCGACGACCGGCGTGAGCGCCCACCACGCGAGGATGTGGCGCGCCTTCTCGGCATTGAGGACGTCGAGATAGAGCCCGACGCCGGCGAGCGCCGCGACGGCGGCGTGCGTCGTCGAGACCGGCACTTTCAGCAGGGTCGCGAGCGTGAGGAGGACGAGCGCCGACGCGGGCGCGACGAGCAGGAAGAGATAGGGATAGGCGCCAAGCGACTCCGTGAAGATGCCGCTACCGACCGTGCGGATGCCGCGCGGGCCGAGCAGCAGCGCGCCCGCCAGGTAGAAGAGCGCCGCGAGGATGAGCGACGCCCAGCGCGATCGCGCGCCGGCGCCGTAGACCGGGCCCATCGCGATGCCGGCGTTGTTCGCGCCGATCGCGAGAGCGAGCGTGATGCTGATGACGAAGCCAAACTCTGCAAACATTGGAAGACCCCGTAGACCGTAGACCGTAGACCGTGGACCGTGAACCGTCAGTCCGGCCTAGCGCGGGGTACAGGCCTCGGCTTTCTGGTAGTGGGTCCGGAGGACCTCGGCGACCTCGGGGCGTGTGAATTCGTCGGGCAGGTTCTCGCCTGCCGCGAGCTTCGCGCGCACCTGGGTACCCGAGAGCGAGACGCGCGTCTCGGCGCCGTGCGGGCAGGTCTTCGCGCTCGCGAGGCCGCCGCACGCGTTGCACCAGAACGTCGCATCGAAGAAGTAGGGCGTGATCGAGAGCTCGTCCTTCGTGAACTCGCCGAAGATCTTGTGCGCGTCGAACGGACCGTAAAACGTGCCGACGCCGGCATGGTCGCGGCCGACGATGAAGTGCGACGCGCCGTAGTTCTGCCTCAAGATGGCGTGGATGACCGCCTCGCGCGGGCCGGCATAGCGCATCGCCGCCGGCAGCGTCGATAGCAGGACGCGGTCCTGCGCGAAGTACTTCTCGATGAGGACCTCGTACGCCTTCATGCGGACGTCGGCGGGGATGTCGTCGTCTTTCGTTTCGCCGACGAGCGGATGAACGAGAAGGCCGTCGACCGTTTCGAGCGCGGTCTTGATGAGGTACTCGTGGGCGCGGTGAATCGGGTTGCGCGTCTGGAACGCGACGATCCGCGTCCAGCCGCGGAGATCGAACTCGCTGCGGGTTTCGATCGGGTCGAGCGAGCGGCGGCCCCACGCCTTCGAGACGACGCGCTCGAGGAGCGTGATCGTCCCGCCGATGAGGACGTCGGCGCGGGAGAGTGTGGCTTTCACGCCGGGGTGCGACGGATCGGTGGTGCCGAAGACAAGCCGGGCCTCTTCCACCTTGTCGAACGTGAAGCGTTCCGCCACCTCCACGAGGGCGACGATCTTGCCGTCATAGCTCAACGCGGCGACCTTGCCCTCGTGCAGCGGCGCCGCCTGGTCCTTCGAGACCGAGAGCGAGATCGGGATCGTCCACGCCAGGCCGCCTGCCAGGCGCTTGGAGCGGACGACGTTGACGAAGTCCTTCTCGCGGAGGAATCCGTCGAGCGGCGAGAAGGCGCCGGTGGCAATAAGTTCGAGGTCGCAGAGCTCGCGGCGGGTGAGCTCGATTCTCGGGAGCGACGCGGCGGCCTCGCGGAGATCGCGGACGTTGGCGTCGGGCGCGAGGCGGTTGACCAGTTTGCCGCCGTGGGGCTGGATGAGACTCATGGCTTAGCCTTTCAGTGCAGCGGCGCGACGCGCCGCGAGGGGGTTGATTCGAATCACGCCATCGTGGCCGCGCTCGGCGACGGCGTTGATGCGCGTCGTGAGGATGGCCTCGAGGCCCCACTCCCGGGCGATCGCGCTGACCGTTCGCGCGGTGCGGAGGGGCGTGACGTAGTACGTCGCCTTGATGGCCTCGATGGTCTCCCGGTCGCGGGCGAAGATCTTGACGTCGGGATTGACGCGGACGAGGAGGTCGACAAGCTCCGCTTCGCGCGGGGCGCCGGAAAGCACCAGGGCGAGGCGGGGGAAGTAGCGGTCGATGGCCTGTTTAAGGAGTCGCGCGCTGTCGTCGTTCAACCAGTTCATGGCGTCATCTCGTTCTTTAAAAGAAAAGCACCCAGAGTCGCGGCCAATGGGCGCGCGGTTCTGGGTGCTTACGCCTGTCCGGTTGTCTCTAGCTCATCGCTCCGAACGAGGCCCCATCGCGCGCCTGGCGCTTACAGGACATGCGACAACAACACATGGCCTGCGGGGGGTTCTGCGCGTTGAGTGACATCGCGGAGGAGTTTATCGCCACGCGCCACGATGTCAAGAGGAAAAATACAGAAATTTAACTTCGTGGATATGAACCCCGACGGGTTCGATCACTTGGTCGTTCAGCCAACCGCCCAGCCGCGGGCGCCGCCGACCGCGTCACGGATGGGGGAGAGCAGGGGGGCCGTGGGTGCGGAGCGCCCCTTGCGCCTCTCCGCGGCGTTCTCCGCGGTGAGGCCGCGGGCGAACTCGGCCTCCTCGAGGAACTTCTTCGGTTTCGCCCAGCCCCGGAGTTCATGGATGAGGCGGCCGTCGGAGAGGGCGAAGAAGACCCCCAGGGCCGTTTCGCCGCTGCCCTCGACGTAAGAGTCAAGCTGGTCCTTGGTGAATTCCGGGAGGAGGTCGTCCGGCCGGGAGGAGATGTCGATCCAGCAGCAGATGAACCGCTCGTTGATGGCGGCGATCACGTCGGCGTCCGCGAAGGTCACGCTTCGCATGAGCTTGCCGGCGGGTCAGTTCCAGCCGTTGACGTTCGCGCGCGTGACATAGACGAGCAGCGGCTTCTTTTCTTTCTCGGCGGCCTTGCGGGCGGCGTCGAGATCGGTCATCCAGCGGAGCTCGGTGAGCGCCTTGAGCGCCGCCTCGAGCCGGCCCCTCAGCTCCGCGTCGGTCGCCGCTTTGAGCGCCTGGCGGATCGCGGGCACCGCCTTCGCGCCGCGCTTGATGAGGTCTTCAACGGCCTGCTCCCGCACGGCGATGTCGTCGTCGCTGAGCCGGTCGGCGGTTGCAGAGACGCAGCCGTCCCGCCCCGAGGGGGCAACGCGAGTCGAGGGGTCCTGGCAGAACAGGGCGAGAAGAAGAGCAAGTGTCATGAGCGTGAGTAGACGGTGCGGCGCCGACTACCAACCGAAACGCTACGATGTCACGTCGTGAACAAGACGCGCGCGGTTCGCATCGCCATCGGGATCATCGTCGGCGGCCTGGGCGCCTTCATCGCCGCGATGGCGTCGCGCGGCGGGACTGCGTGGGCGATCACCGGCGGCGGGATGATCGCGCTGGCGCTGCTGCTGGTCGCCTGGCCGTCTCGAAGGAGGGAGTCCTGATGACCCCTTCGACTCCGCGCCGTTGACGGCGCTGCGCTCAGGGCAAGGACGCGTGGGACGTTGCCGAGAGATCGTTCGCAAGAGGAGGTTCTGTGCCCTACGACATTCACATGGACGTGAAGTACAAGCCGCTCGAGCTCGTCGATGCCGGGAAGCTCGCGGACGACTGCAAGGAGAAGTGGTGGAACCAGTCGCTCTGCCTCGTGAACGACTGTGTCACGCGGCTCGGCGTCTTCGAAGGCGAGTTCCACTGGCACAAGCACGACCGCGAGGACGAGTTCTTCTACGTGGTCGACGGAACGCTCTTCGTCGACCTCGAGGGTCGCACGGTCGAGCTGAAGCCGCGGCAGGGGATCACGGTGCCGAAGGGAGTCATGCATCGCACCCGTGCGCCGAAGCGGACCGTCGTGCTCATGATTGAAGCCGCAACGATCAAACCTACAGGAGACTAGCCACAGCTCCGGGGAGTACGGCCGCAATAGGACGCAAGAAGCCGCAAGGTGCCCCTCCGAGCGTTCGCTTGCGTCTTCTTGCGTTCGCTTGCGGCTCTATTCGATGAGCGCCGCCCCCTGCCGCCGGCGACTTTCGTCCAGAACGCCCACGCCGGGTCGAAGTCCTTCGTCGCCACGTAGAGATGGTCGATGCCGGAAAGCATGGTCACCCCACGATCGAGTTCACCGCCGCCGTGATGCCCGGGAGGATCGCGGCATGCAGCGCGTCGCTCGCCGCGCGGTAGTCGGCGTCCTTCGCGAACGGCACGTCGTTCCAGGTTCCCATGCCGCCAAAGACGTCGGAGGAGAGCGCGGTCGTCACGAGCGCGATCGCCTCTGGCGCGAGCGGCGAGAGCAGCTTCGTCATCGGATGGGCGGCGTTCGGCTTCGCGTCGAGCATCGCCAGGCACGCCGTGAAATGGTCCCGCCACGGCAGCGCTCCCTTCGCCTCGGCCACTCGGCGGACGGCGTCGAGCTCCGCCTTTAGCGCGAGGCGCCGGCCGGCGACATCGGCCTTCGGTGGCCGCGGCACGGCCCGCTCGGGATGGTAGACGAACGTCGGCATCTTGCGCGGGTTGGGCTTCGACGCTTGGAGCTTGAGCCACGCCTCTCGGAGCTCGTCGCTGAATTTCATGTTCGAAAGCGTGCGAGTCCACGCGCCGAAGAGGGCGTCGAGGCGCTCGTCGGTGATCGACGCGACGAATCCCTCCCAGTCGTCGCCCTCGTGGAACTTCAGGTTGTTCGCGTTCTGCCAGAGGAGCGCTTCTCGCAGGTCGGCGCGCTGTTTCCGGCCGTCGATGAAGGCGACCAGGTCGGCCACCGTGACGAGCGAGCGGCGGGGGAAGGCGACCTGCGCCGCCGTGAGGTGAAGCTCATCGTTCTTCAACACGCCGGCCTGGAGGAACGAGACGTTCGCGAAGGCGCGGACGACGGCGAGCGGCGCGCTGTCAAGCGCGCCCGGCGGCGGGCTGATGAGGCCGAGCGCGTGAATGTCGGCGAGGAGGATTCCGTCCGCCTTGTCCGCGCGGAGCTGGTCGATCCACAGATCGAACCGGACGTTCGCCGGCTGGAAGCGGAGCGTCGCCCAGTCGGCCTGATCCTGCGACAGGCCGATGCGCAGGATCTTCTCGAATTCGCCGAGATCGACGGGCGCCGCCGAGCGGAGCAGGCGGTTGCCCTGCACGGCGATGAGGATCGTGACCGGATCGGTGACGTGAGGCATCGGAACCTTCCGCGATACCTTCGCGTCTGATTGAACATGCGGCAAGGACTTGTTGTGGTCGTCGCGGTGATCGCCGTGGCGTTGGTGGGCTATGTCGCCTCCCGCCCCTCGGCACAGCGGAAGCCCCTGCCGCCCGAGCCGGCGCCCGGGCGCATCGTCGAGAAGCCGGCGGCCGTGAATCAGCCCGTGGAAAAGCAGCCTGAGCCTGTCGTGCCCGCGACGCGTCCGACGCCGCCGATGAAACCGCCGGTCGCCGCCGAACGGATCGCCGACTTGCTCGGCGGAGAGATCCCGGGCGACCAGTACCAGAAGGTCATGGGAAAGATCCGCGAGCTGCTGACCGACCGCACCGCGAACGCCGTCTTCATCGCCGACCTCCCGACGCTCACGGTCCGCCAGATGGTGGTGCTGTGGGATGTCCTCTGGCTGACGGCCGACTTCCGGAAGGACGGCTTCGGCGCATTCGGCGACGAGTTCGGGCGCGAGATGACTCGGCGCCTGGCCGAGCTGCTGCCGACCTACCGCGACGCGCAGCAGCGCCATCTCGTCATCAACATGCTCCTGCCCGATCTGAAGTACCTGAGCGACGCCGAGCTGGCGCGGCTCAAGACGATCGCGGAGGCGGATGCCGACGAATACGTGCGCAAGCAGGCCGAAAAGCTGAAGCGCTGAAACCGTTGACCGTGAGCCGTGGACCGTGATCTACATCGGTCCACGGTCTACGGTCTACGGTCTTACGGCTCGACGTGAGGGATCTCGATCTCCTCCAGGTCGTTCGGCGCCCAGCTCTCTTTGAAGATCGCGCGCGCCTCGGCCACGAGCTTGCGCAGCTCGTCGGGCTCCTGGTGGCGCTGGCTGATGTGCGTGAGCGCGAGGCGGCGCACGCGGGCCTCGCGGGCAATGCGGGCCGCGCCCGCGGCCGTCGAGTGGCGGCGCAGATTCGCCTCTTCTTCCAGTTCCGTCGTGTAGGTCGCTTCGTGGATCAGGAGGTCGGCGCCCTCGGCGAGCTTCGCGACGGCGCGGCAGGGGCGGGTGTCGCCGCTGTAGACGACGGAGCGGCCGGGGCGCGGCGGGCCGACGCACGACTCGGCGAGCACCTCGCGGCCGTTCACGGTCACCTTGCCGTCGCGGATGAGCTGGCCCATGAGCGGGCCGGGATCGATCCCGACCGCTTTCGCCTTGACGACGTCGACGCGGCCGGGACGGACATCCTCTTCGATGCGGAACGCGAGCGCCGGTCCGGAGTGTTCGACCCGCGCGGCGACGATCTTGAACCCTTCGGCGCGCACTTCACTGCCGTCGTCGAGCTCGACGAGGTCGATGGGAAAGTCGCGTTCGCCGACGAGGTCCTCGACCCGCTTGCGCGTGCCGGAGGGGGTGTAGACGCGGAGGGCCTCGGTGCGCTGGAGCAGCCCCATGGTGCCGACGAAGCCGGCGAGGCCGAGGCAGTGGTCGAGGTGGAGGTGCGAGAGGAAAATCCGGTCGACGCCGAAGCGGTGGGAGCTGCGGCGGAGCTGCCGCTGCGCGCCTTCGCCGCAGTCGAGGAGGATCGTCTCGCCCTTCACCCACACGCAGTGCGACGTGACGTTGCGGCCGGCGGTGGGGAACGAGCCGGAGGTGCCGAGGAAGGTGACTTTCACGGACGACAGGATAACGAAGGCGGGGGAGGGCACGAAGGGAAGGAAGAAGGAGGGCGCCCGCCCGCGGGATTTGGACCGATCCACCTTGTTGACCGGGACGATCGGCGAGCTGATGCGGCTCGAACTGCAGAAGTAGCGCGCCGCTGCGCGGACTTAATCCGCCCCCCGGAACGCCGCCGTCCGCTCCTTGAAGTCGAGCGCCTCGGCGTCGCCGAACTTCGACTTGATCAGGTCGCGGCAGCTCTTGATGAAGCCGTCGAGCTCCGGCGGCCGGCCGCCGACCCCGATCCAGAGCTTCGAGAACTTGCCGTCGATCTTGAGGTAGTACTGCTCGAAGTCGCAGCCGCCGCGGCCATAGGCGGTGCCGCGGTCGAGCGCCAGGACGGCCGTGAGCGCCGCGTCGAACTTCGCCTTCTCGTCGGCGGAGAGCTTCGCACTCGTGAGGTTGAAGTAGCCGAGCACGAGATTGTTGTCCTTGTCGATCCGGAAGAAGAAGTCGCCGCGCTGGCACGACCGCAGCTCGAAGCCGAAGACGTACTCGGCCGTGTCGGGCGTGACGCGCGCGCTGGCGGGGATCTGCTCCCTCCACGTGGGGCGGCGCGCCGTCATCCACGCGTCCCACTTGGCGAGGCCGCCCTCGCGCGCCTTCGGCCCCTCCCACGGCTTGTAGCCGGGGCTCATCTCCTCGCGCGCGGCGGTGAAGGCCTCCTTCTTGATCTTCGCCAGCTCGTCGAAGGTCGCGTCGCGCCCCTCGCGCTGCTTGAAGGCCGCGACCAGCGCCACCTCGTGGGCCTTGTCGGCGCCCTTCTCGCGGATCCGCAGCCGCACCAGAAAGTTCCAGGCGTCCTCGCGGGCGAGCTGGCCGTAGTCGATGTCGAACCACCGGACTTCCGATCGCAGCGCCTCGACGAGAAGCGGGAGGCCCGACTCGTCGCCCCACGCGCAGAGCGTCTTCGCCGCCTGGGCGCGCACGTCGTAGATCGTGTCGTTGAGCAGATTGACGAGTTCAGCCTTCGACTCGCGGTCGTCGACGACTTCGAGTCCCGCGATCGCGCTGGAGCGGACGCCCCAGAGCGCGTCCTTGAGTCCGGCGCGGTAGACCTCGCGGTGCGCCTTCGATTCCTGGGCGACGAGGGCCTGCATCGCCATGGGGCGCCAGTAGAAATCCTTGTTGGCGACGAGTTCGGCGCAGAGCGCGGCGAGCCGCTCGTCCTTGATGCGCGTGAAGAGCTCGGTGCCGATGAGCGTGAGCGCGTTGTGGCCCTTCTCCTTCACGAACGCGAGAAGCGCCGGGACCGCGGTGCGGCCTCGGTTTTCGAGCCGGATGGAGGCCTGGACGGCGATCTGGGGCTTGTTGGGGTCGTTGAGGAAGCGGACTTCCTCCGCGATCTTCGGGTCGTCTTGCGGATCGCCAAGAGCGCCGAGGACGACAAGCAGGAGGCTAGGGAGCAATTTCGCCATCGTCGATCCAGTACAGGCCCATCTGCCAGTCGCCGTCCCACCGGTCCTCGATCTTCAGCGTTCCGACGATCGTGATCGGATCCTGCGAGTAGTTCGTCTTGCTCTTCACGAGCGTGACGTCGATGTAGTGGTTGATCTGCGGGCGCCTCCCGAAGCAGCAGGCGCTGCGGTCCTTGACGAGCAGGAAATTGGTGATGCCGGAGGCCTGCTGCGTCGGATTGATGTAGCCGGTGATCCGGACGCGCCGGTTGTTCCACTTCATCACATCGGCCGAGAGCTCCATCTTCTCCTTGTACTCGAAGTTTCCGAGCACCTGCGGATCGAGCGCGAGGATCTCGGGCGGCGCCGGGGTGACGTCCGGTTTCGCGGGATCGGGTGGCGTCGTGGGCGGCGGGGCGGGAGGCTTGTCGCAGCCCGCCACGAAGACCAGCACGAGGAAGAGGCGACGCATGGCTCAGGAGTATATACGCCCCTCAAGCCGTTGGATTGAGCCCGTCGGCGATGTCGGTCTGGTACGCCTTCCAGGCCGGGACGAGGCCGACGAGTGCGCCGAGAACGATGAGGCCGGCGAAAACGAGGGGCTCGCCCGTGCTCAGGATCCACGGCGAGACGGCCACGCCGGCGCTGGCGTGCAGCGCGTTGCCGGCCACGGCGATGGCGACGTGGCCGATCACGCCGCCGAGAATCCCTCCGAGCAGGCAGAGCGTCGTCGACTCGAGCACGATGATCGCGAAGATCGTGGCGCGACGCGCGCCGAGGGCGCGCATGATCGCGATCGAGCGCTTGCGATCGGCCATCGAGTTGTAGATCGAGACCAGGATCGAGACGCCCGCGACGATGACCACGAGGATCGCGACCGCCAGGAGGAGCACGTCGATCTTGCTGATCATCTGGAACAGCTCGGCCACGACCGCCGCGGGGCGGACCGCCATCGCCTCGGTGCCGTTGTTGAGCTCCCACTCGAGCGACTCGGCGGCGTTGCGCCTCATCTTGAGGGCGATGGTGCTGATCTTGCCGCGGACCTCGGCCTCCTTCGTGTGGCCGGCGATGTGGAAGAAGCTGTCGAGGTTGATGTAGATCGCGCGGTCGGCGGGCGTGCCGGTCGGCTTGAGGATGCCGACGACGGTCCACTTCTCGTGATGCTCGTCGCCCCCCATGCCGCCGTGCTGGGCGACAAACTGGGAGTTCAACGTGAGCCCCGTATCGCTGGCGGCGCGCGCGCCGGCGACCGCTTCAAAGACGCCCTCTTCGCCCTCGTGGTGGTGGTCGGGGGGCGCGGTCATGATGTGCCGCATCGCGGCCTCGTCATAGGTGAAGAGGCGGCCCTGGGCGAGCTCGAATTTCTGGCCTGGCTGCACCTCGAAATCGATGAGCAGCCGGTCGCTCGCGCCGATGAGCCGGTGGTTTTCGTAGTAGTCTCCGACGGCCATCGGTGCCGCGAAGACGACGCGGCGATCGGTCTTCAGCTTCTCGTAGAGCGACCAGGGGACGTTGCCGGTCGACTGGTCGATGTGGTAGATCGTGTTGAGGACGAGCTGGAGCTTCGAGCCCTTCGCGCCGACGACCAGGTCGTAGCCGAACGCGCCCTGGTTGAAGCCGGCCTGCCCTTGCTCCTTGAGCGCGAGGATCGCGATCGTGACGCCGACGCCGAGGGCGATCGAGAGCGCCGTCAGGGTGCTCGAGAGCGCGCGCTGCTTCAGGTTCTTGCGGACGATGGTGAAGAGGTTCACGTGAGCTTGCCAAGATCGACGACATCGGAGAACGCCGCCATCACCGGCGGCTGGTGAGTGACGATGAGGAGCGTCTCGCCCCCCTCGGCGCAGACCTCCTTCAGGAGCGAGATGATCGTGTCGCCCGTCGCGGGGTCGAGGTTGCCGGTCGGCTCGTCGGCGAGGATCAGGAGCGGCTTGTTCCCGAGCGCGCGGGCGATCGACACGCGTTGCTGCTGGCCGACGCTGAGCTCCGTCGGCAGGTAGTGGACGCGGTCCTTGAGGCCCACGCGGTCGAGCATCGCCTCGGCGCGCGCGCGGTCGACCCGGCCGGCGAAGAGCATGCCGAGCATGACGTTCTCGAGCGCGGTGTAGCCCTGGACGAGGTTGAACGTCTGGAAGACGTAGCCGATCGTGCGGGCGCGGAAGCGGTCGCGCGCGGCCTCGCTCAGCGCGGAGATGTCGGTCCCCTCGATCGAGACGCGCCCTTCGTCAGGCGTGACGATGCCTCCAATGATATTGAGGAGCGTCGTCTTGCCCGAGCCGCTGCGGCCGGTGATGACGCGATGCGCACCCTTGGGCAGCTCGAACCGTCCAAGCCGTATCACATCCGATACACCGCCCTCGGGGGTGCGATAGGACTTGCGGACGTTTTCGAGCAGGATCGACATGAGGGCGACAGTTTACCCCATAATGGAAAGTGGCACGGCGGTTGCGTAAAGGAGCCCTGTGAAGCTTGTCGTCCGTCTCGCGCTCATCCTCCTCGCGGTCACACTCTTGCCGCTGGGCGGGCTCGGCTTCCTCGTCGTGGGGCTCCTCGAGCGGTCGATCACGGCGCAGGTGAAGACGAACCACGAGCAGCTCGCGGGCGTCGCGCGTGATTCGATGCGCCTCTATCTCGATACGTCGCGCGGCAAGCTCAAGACCATCGCCGCGATCGTCAACAAGATGCCGACGGGCAAGGGCGAGACGAAATTCAGCCCCGAGCAGCTCAACAAGCTCCTCGAGCCGCCCGACATCTTCGTCGAGCTGGCGGTCTACCACACCGGCACCGTCGAGCAGCAGATCAAGCAGGTCGGCCAGTCGCGCGTGAACAACTACAACAAGCAGCAGCAGGAGTACCAGAGCAACGTCAATCCGCAGCAGCAGCAGATGGCGGCGCCGAACGACGTGAACTTCCTGTGGTCGAAGACACTGTCGAACGGCCACCCAATGGTCCGGCTCGCGCGCGCGGGGAACGAGGTTTTTGCACCCGCGCTCGAGATCAGCGACAACCTCAGCGTCCTGCCGATGGCCGTGCCCCTCGACAAGGAGTGCGAGGACATCATGGTCGCGAAGCTCGACTTCTCGCCGGTCTGGAAGCAGTTCGGCGCGATCGCGAGGCAGCGGGAGATCGTGCTCGTCGACAGCGTCGGCAACACGCTCCTCGACACCGGCGCGCTCTCCGGCGATTTGATCGAAACGCGGGTGCCGGCGGGGCATGCCGACTGGACCGTGATCGTCCGCGAGCCGAAGAGCGCCGCCTACGCTCCGCTTCAGCAGGCGCGGATGCAGGCGATCGGCTGGATCGGCGGCGCGGGCGTCCTCGCGATCGTCTTCTCCGTCGTGCTGGCGGCCTTCATCGTCCGCCCCGTGCGGGCGCTGACCGCGGCGGCCGAACGGATCGGCGCGGGCGATCTCACCGCGCGGACGAACGTCCATCGCTCCGACGAGATCGGCCGCCTCGCGAAATCGTTCGACCAGATGGCCATGGCGCTCCAGCAGCTCGACACGGCCAAGAGCGACTTCGTGGCGCACGTCTCGCACGAGCTGCGGACGCCGCTGACCTCGATGAAGCTCTCGGTGGCGAACATGCTCGACGGCATCGTGGGGCCGCTCGACACGAAGCAGGAAGCCGTGCTTGCCCGGATGCGCAGCGACCTCGACCGGCTCATCCACATGGTCAACGAGCTGCTCGACATCGCGAAGCTCGAGGCCGGCAAGGTCGCGCTCGCGAAGGCGAGGATCGACGCCGCGGAGGTCGCCCAGAAGGCCGTCGAAACGCTGCGGCCACTCGCCGAGCAGAAGGGCGTGAAGCTGGCCATCATGGCGCAGGCGTCGCCGATCGACGCCGACCGCGCGAAGCTGCACGAGATCATCGTGAACCTCGTCGACAACGCGATCAAGTTCACGCCGTCGGGCGGAGCCGTGAGCGTGGACGTGACGCCGGGGAGGATCATCGTCCGCGACACCGGATGCGGCATCGCGCCGGAGCGGCTCGCGAAGGTCTTCGACAAGTTCAACCAGGTGAACGCGAACACCGGCATTCCGGGCGCGGGGCTCGGCCTCTCGATCACGAAGAAGCTCGTCGAGCTGCACGGCGGCAGGATCGAGGTGACGAGCGAGATCGGCAAGGGGAGCACGTTCACGGTATCTTGGTAGCCCCATGCCTGCATTGAGCGAAGCGCGACGCGCGGAGTCGAAATGCCGCGCCTCCTGATCGTCGACGACGACGCCCACATCGCCGCCTCCCTCGCGGAGCGGTTCCAGGCGCGCGATTACATGGTCTCCACGGCTGTGAACGGCGCCGACGCGCTCGCGAAAATCCGGCGCGACTCGCCGGACGTCGTCCTCCTCGACCTCCAGATGCCGACGATGGACGGCTTCGAGCTCTTGAAGAAGGCGAAGGACGAGGGGCTCGAGGCGACGTTCGTCGTCATCACGGCGTTCGGCACGGTCGACAAGGCGGTCCAGGCGATGCGGATGGGCGCCTACGACTTCCTCCAGAAGCCGTTCGAGCCGTCGCTGGTCGAGGAGACGGTTAGGCGCGCGACGGAGCGGTCGGCGCTGCGCCGCGTCGCGAACGTGGTCCGCGTCGAGGTGCCGCGCCTCGTCACGTCCGACGCGAAGATGCGGTCGGTCGTCGAGCTGGCGCAGAAGGCGGCGCGCGGCGCGTCGACGGTCGTGCTCCTGGGCGAGAGCGGGACGGGCAAGGAAGTGCTCGCGCGGAACATGCACCAGTGGAGTTCGCGCGCGCTCAACCCGTTTGTCGCCGTCAACTGCGTCGCGCTGAACGAGAACCTGCTCGAGAGCGAGCTCTTCGGCCATGAGAAGGGCGCCTTCACCGGCGCGCTCAACCGGCGTGTCGGAAAGATCGAGCTCGCGCACAGCGGCACGCTCTTCCTCGACGAGATCGGCGACATCTCGCCGGCGTTCCAGGCGAAGCTGCTGCGCGTGCTGCAGGAGCGGATGTTCGAGCGCGTCGGCTCGAACGAGTCGATCAGCGTCGACGTCCGTGTCATCGCGGCGACGAACAAGGACCTGAAGAAGGCGGTCGCCGACGGCAAGTTCCGCGAGGATCTCTTCTACCGGCTCAACGTGATCTCGGTGCAGATTCCGGCGCTGCGGGAGCGGAAGGCGGACGTGGTCGCGCTCGCGGAGTTTTTCGCGGGAGGACGGAAACCGCTCAACCCGACTGTGAAGCGGATCCTGGAATCCTACGGCTGGCCAGGCAACGTCCGCGAGCTGAAGAACGCGATCGAGCGGGCGCTGGCGCTTTCCGACGGTCCCGAGATCACCGAAGCCGATCTGCCCAACGAGCTGCTCGAGGCTCCCCTGCGGGCCTTCAATGACATGATGGGTTTCCACGAAAAGGTCGAGGTGGAGCGGAAGCGGATCATCCAGGAAGCGCTCGCCCAGACGGGCGGGAACCAGACGAAGGCGGCGGAGCTGCTAGGACTTCAGCGGACTTACCTGGCACGGATGATCAAGCAGATGGGAATCGGACAGTGAAGTAGCCAGCCCGGCGTATCCGCGGAGATACACGCCGCCAGAATCCAATCGCCGATGTCCTTGGCATGCCAGTTGCGTGACCATCCCCATGATTTTCTTGCTGGCGCTCCTCCTGGGCCAGGACCGGATCACCGAAGCGGTCGAGCGGCTCGCGTCTGACGACATCGAGATCCGTGACCGTGCGATGCAGGAGCTCATCGCCATCGGCGAACCGGCGAGGCCGGCGATGGTGCGGCTCTCCAAGAGCGACCAGGTCGAGCTTCGGGGCCGCGCGCTCGAGGTGATCCAGGCCTGGGGGCCGTCGCTCGTGCTCGAGGTGGGAGCCATCGTGCAGAAAAGCGGCGGCACCACGGCGGAGGTGAAGGTCGTGAACACCGGCCCGGAGCCAGTGAAGATTCCGTGGGCCTTGAACTACGTGCACAAGCAGGTGTGGGAGACCAAGACGCTTGCGCCGGGCGAGAGTCTTCGCGTCAACGCCGCCTTTTCGGAACAGGATGGAGTGCTGACCGTCACGTGGTCGCCGCTCCCGGTCCGGCGGTCGGCCAAGAAGCTTCAGAAAGCCTGCCTGGATCGCGACGATTTCGACGTCGCTCCGAACTTTGGAAGCGACGTCTTCACCGGTACGCTGAAGGCGGTCAAGAAGCTGAAGGAGTGACCATGCGCACGCTCGCCCTGTTGATGCTCGTTGTCTGCTGGCAGGATCCTGATCCCGCGAAGCTGACCGGCGATCTCTCGAGCTCCGATCCCGACGTGCGCGAAAAGGCGTCCAAGGCGCTCGTCGAACTGGGCAAGAAGGCGGTCGCGCCGGTGACGAAGCTGCTCGAGAGCAAGGACGCGGAAGTGAAAGCGCGGGCGGCGGAGATTCTCGCGGCGATCCGGACGAAGCGGCGGACGACGGCGCTCACGCTGACGGTGGCACCGGACAAGAAGGTCTACAAGCCAGGCGAGAGAGTGACGCTCGCGGCGTCGCTCAAGAACGTCGAGGAGTTCGACGTCGACATCGTGAAGTTCATCTACGACGGCGGGGTTCACGCGCAATCCTGGATCACGGTCACGTTCGACGGGAAGCGGATGAACGTCGCGGGCGATCCGCTGCCGCAGGTCATGATCCATCACGCGGTGAGGGAGGAGCGGTTCGCGACGGTCAAGCCGGGGGCGTCGTTCGAGTGCCGCAAGATCGAGTTCTCGAAGGCGTGGGACCTGGGCGGCAAGGACCCGAGCCTGAAGGACAGCTACGCGAAGGGAACCACGGTCGACCTGAAGCCCGGGAGCTACAAGGTGAAGGCGACGTGGAAGTTCAAGATCGACACCGACCTGATCCGGAAGATGCCGGACGAAACCGAGCGCCATCCGCAGCTGAAGTGGTCGTTCGAGGGGAAGTCGAAGGAGATGCTGCTGGAGGCGTGGCAGGGGAGCCTTGAGGCGGAGGCGGAGTTCGAGGTCAAGGAGTAGTCGTTCGACTCGGAAACGCTGGCGCGGTTCCTCCCTTCTGGCCAGTGCGCCCAAGTGCGGAGCACGAATCTGGCATACTGCCGGAGCTGAACTACACGGAGTGGCTGCTCGCGCTCGCGGCCGACGGCGTCATGGTCGGGGGCGCGATGCTCCCGCTGATCGCCTGGCGCGCGGCGAAGTCGGCGGCCGCCCGCAGCGTCATCACGGCGCTGTGTCTCATCAGCTTCGCGGCGGCGCTCGTCCTCGTCATCGCCTGGCTGGGCCGGCGCCTGGGGTTCGGCGTCTTCGGCTCGGCGCCGTTCCTGTGGGGGATGAGCGGCTTCGTCCTGATCGGCGGCTTCTTCGCCCTCATCCTCGGGACGTTTGCGACGGACTCGCCGACGTCGACCGCCGCGAACTTCTGGAGGATGTTCGTGGGCACGTTCGTGGTCTTCACGGCGTTCGGAGTCCCGTTCGCCTCCCTCGTTTCGTGGCCGACGACGCTCTGGCTGCGGGCCCTCCTGGCGCCGATGGTGCTGATCCTGATCGTCCTCGTTTCCTCGCCGATCGCCTCGCTCGCGGGGTTCTTCGTTCGAATGCGTATCCGGGGAGATACGCCCCCACCTCAAAATCCGCGCTGATTTCGCGGTTCTCCGTGGCATCCCCTTTGCCATGGGAGGGGCGGAGGAACTGACCATGATGACGACCATCCTTGCCCTGGCGCTGCTTCAGACGGCCCCGAACGACGCGAAAGCGGACGTCGAGCGGCTCTGCGTCGAGCTCGGCAGCGACGATCCCGAGGTGCGGGACCAGGCGACGGCGGCGCTCCTCGCTTCCGGCCGCGCGGCGTTGAAGCCGGTCATGGCGCTGAAGGCGAGCACCGATGCCGAAGTGCGCGGCCGCGCGAACACGATCGCCGCCCAGCTGATCGCGGCGCTCCGCGACAACGCGCTGAAGCTCACGGTGAAGGTCATCGACGCGAAGGTGCAGCGCGGCGAGGCCGTGCGGTTCGAAGCGAAGCTGACGAACGTCGAGGAGTTCGCGGTCGAGGTCATCGTCGGCTACGAGGCCGGCGAGGAGCAGAACTACTATCAGAACAAGCAGCAGATGCAGCAGCAGGAGCAGAGCGAACTGCAGTTCGCCGAGACCTACGCGCGGACGGTGACGCTCAAGCCGGGCGAGTCGGTCGATGTCACCGAGGTCGTGCAAGTCTCGTTCGTGCGCGGAAAGGCGACGTTCGTAACGATCGCCGAGGCGGGCGAGGGCGCAGTGACGATGAAGGTGCAGTACACCGAGGGCGTCGCGCCGACGGCGTTTTCGAGCTTCAACCCCGTCATGAATCGCGTCAATGTCCGGAACGTCGTCCAGCAGCGCGGCCAGCAGGCGGCCCAGCAGGTGGTCAACAACTACGGCCAGCGCCGGGTCGCCGCGCCGAAGGCGAAGGTGTGGCAGGCGGAGGCGAGCGTTGAGGTGACGAAGTAGCACAGCGGATGGAGCAGATAGCCGGGGAGAAGATAGCCGGAGGTTCATGACGGCGGCGAGTCGCTCTGCTTCTTCCCTGCCGACACGAGGATCAACTCCGCCATAGTGCGTTTTCCGCCATACACCCCAGCCCCTCCCACGTACACCTTTCATCTCTTTCGGAGGTGACTATGTCTCGCTGGCTCTGCCTCATCGCCCTCTTCGCCGTTCCCGCGACCCCGCAGGACGACTGGTTCCTCGTCGCCCTCCGGTTTGACGCGAAGGGCACGCTCTACGTCGCCGACGCCAAGGGCGGCCGCGTCCACGCGATCGAAACAACGGACAAGGCGGCGAAGGCGGCGAAGGTCAAGATCGACGACCTCGGCGCCGCGCTCGCCAAGGCGCTCAACGGCAACGCCGGCGACGTCCACGTCTACGCTCTCGCCGTCCATCCGCTTTCGCACGCCGTCTACCTCTCCGGGTCGCGCGTCAACGGCGGGCCGAGCACGCTCTTCCGCGTCAATGCCAAAGGCGAGCTCGACGCGCTCCCGATGAAGGACCTCAAGATGAAAACCGCCGCCCTCCCCAAGGGCTGCCAGCCGCTCGATCTCGTCGTCGGCCCCACGGGGCTGATCGTCTCAAGCACCGTCCGCGACAAGAACTTCCTCGCGCGGCTCCACGTCATCGCCCTCCCGCTCGCCGACGCCGTCGGCACCGCCGACAGCGAGCTCTACCACGTAAGCCACGAGGCGTGGGAGACCCAGGCGCCGCTGAACGCCATGACGACCTACGAGAAGGACAAGAAGACCTACGTGCTCGGTTCGACGATGTGCACGCCCGTCGTCCGGCTCGACGCCGCCGACGTCGTCGACAAGAAGAAGGTCAAGTCGAGCACGATCGTCGAGCTCGGCATGGGCAACGCCGCCGTCACGCTCGCCGTCTACACCAAGGAGAAGAAACCGATGCTCCTTGTCTCGAGCGAAGAGGCGACCTACTCCATCGAGGGCAAGGTGCTCGACGAGGCCGAGAAGATCAATGAGAAGGCGATCAACCGCAACAAGGGCGAGGTTGACGGAGTGAAGGTTCTCGACGCGTGGAAGCAGGTTTCGAAGTTCGCGCTGCTCGACGAAGTGTCGTTCGTCGTCATTAAGCGGGGCGCGAAGATGTCGCTGGAGACCGTCGAGCTGCCGTGAGCCCCCTCGACTCGCTTCGCTACCTCGGGGTGCTAGCGGTCGTCGCGGCGGCGTTTCTCGGCCTTTCGGTCTTCGCCGCCGTCGCGCGCGGTCCGGTCGTCGTCGCGATTCACCCGGGTGCCGACGTCGTGCCGGAGAACCTGCTGCGGTTCTACATCGACTTCTCCGAGCCGATGCAGGGCGGCGACGCGTTCGCGCATCTTCGGCTCGTCGACAAGAACGGTCCGGTGGCGGACGCCTTTCGCGAGCTTGAGCTCTGGAGCCGCGGGCAGAGGCGGCTGATGGTCTACATCCATCCGGGCCGGATCAAGCGGGGGCTGACGTACGCGACAACGATGGGCCCGGTGCTCCGCGAGGGCGAGAGCTTCCGGCTTGAGATCGCGGCGGGGATGAAGTCGTCGAGCGGCCGCGCGGGGAGCGGCGGTGCGAAGTCATTCCGCGTCGGCTCGGCGGATCGCGAGATGCCCGACGTCGCGAAGTGGGTTTGCTCCGCGGGCGGGATCGAGGTCGACGAATGGCTCGATCACGCGGGGCTCGAGGAGTACGTGACGGTCGACGGCCGCGGACCGACGGTGCGGGGACGGCGGCTGGTGTTGCCGCTCGCGCCTGGCGAGCACGTGCTCGTCGTCGACCCCCACTTGGAAGACCTTGCGGGGAACAGCTTCGTGCGACGGTTCGAGACGCGGCCCGAAGAAACGGACCGGGCGGGTGGCGTCGTCGAGCGCCGCTTTGTCGTCCGGTAGCCAGCGTTTCGCCGCGACGTCCGTCTATCTCAGGATGGCCGAGTCGTCCCGCCGCCCGCCGCAATGGACGCTGGTGTCGCTCCTGGTGGTCGTCATCGTGATGGCGCTGCTCGTCTGCCTGGCGATGCCCGCCACGCGGCGCGCGAAGCGCGAGGAAAACGAGCGCGGCGCGAGCGCGATGATGAAGACGCTGGCGACCGCCGAGGCCGACTTCCGAAGCAACGACCGCGACAACGATCGCGCGCAGAACTTCTGGGTCTACGACGTCAGCGGGCTCTACACGCTCTGCCCGTCGACGAACGGCATGTCGGTTCCCACGGCCGAACCGGGCCGGATGCTCGCCTTGATCGATCGCCGCCTGGCCGCTGCGGATGTGACCGACATCGTTCGGGACGCCCCGGGCACCGTGCCGGCGGCGAAGGCCTTCGGTGCATGGACCCCTCTTGGAGGGTATCTCTATCGGGCGTTTGCGATGCATGAGCCCGGCGCACCGGCTGGATTCGGCGGCGATGGCGGGGATGTTCATCCCGCCGGGACGGTGCTGCGGTACGCCAGGCCTGGCGGAATCGAAGCCTGGGGCGATGGGTGGAACTTCGGGAAGTTCGGATTCGCGGCGCTGCCCGGACGATCGGACGTGGGATCGCAAGTCTTCATCATGGACGAGTCGATCACGATCTTCCGGTTTACGATCGATGGCACCTACGAGGCGACGTACGACCACAGCGGTTCGCGGGCCCGGTTTGCCTGGCAAGGTGTTTCGATGTTCGGTCGACCGTTCACGTCGGCGACGCCGTTTCCATCACCGCCGTTCGTCGATCGGAAGGAGTGACAGGGATTCAGGCGAATGTTCGTTGGCCGGAGGCGTGTCGTCGAGCGTCACTTTGCCGTCCGGTAGCCAGCGTTTCGCCGCGACGTCCGTCTATCTCCGGATGGCCGAATCGTCACGCCGCCCGCCGCAATGGACGCTGGTGTCGCTCCTGGTGATCGTCATCGTGATGGCGGTGCTCGTCTGCCTGGCGATGCCCGCGGCGTGGCGGGCGAAGCGCGCCCAGAACGAACGCGGCGCGGTGGCGATGATGAAGATGCTGGCGACCGCCCAGGCCGACTTCCGCGGCAACGACCGCGACAACGACCGCGTGCAGAACTTCTGGGTCTACGATGTCAGCGGGCTCTACACGCTCTGTCCGTCGACGAACGGGAGTTCGGTTCCCGTTCCCGATTCAAACCGTACGATGCGCCTGATTCTTCCATGGGTGGCGGCGGCGGACGTGACCGACGTTGACCATGACGCTCCGGGGACGGTCCCGATGGCGGAGGCGTTCAGCGGATGGTCGCCTCGCTCGGGCTACGTGTTTCGGGCATTTGCGGCGTATGACGTCGGCCGACGGGATGCGTGGGGCGAACTCCTGCCGGAGAGCAGGCTCGTACGGTACGGCGGCGTGGGCGGGATCGAAGCCTGGGGCGAGACGCGGAACGCCGCCAAGTTCGCGTTCGCCGCCCTGCCCGGACGGTCGGACGTGGGGTCGCAGGTGTTCGTGATGGACGAGGCGATCACCGTCTATGGTCTTGCGGTCGACGGGGATTACGAAGCCACCTATGATCGCGGGGGTCCGAGGGCGAGATTCACCTGGCGAGGGGTCTCGACGATCGGTCGTCCGTTCACGCCCGCGACGCCGCTCCCGGACACGCCGTGGCTGGGGCGCATGATCGATTGAGGCGATAAGGCCCCGGCCGACGGAGCTGGTGCTGACGATCGAGGGGAAGACGGTGACGAACAAGCCCGGCGGAGTCGAGATCCGGTAGCTACTTCACCGTCGCCGCCGCCGCCTGCCACACCTGCATCGTCTCGGTCTCCTGGACGAACGCGACCACGCGGAGCTTCTTCCAGTCCTTCTCGGCGGCGATCTCGGCCTCGAACGTCTTGCGCTTGTCCTTCTCGCCGGCGTAGTCGATCGGCTTGGCCCAGCGGCGCACGGCGTTCGAGTAGGTGATCTTCTTGCCGGTGAGCTCGCCGGAGGTGATGTCGACGACGACCTCGTTCTCGACGAGGACGACGAGGATCTTGAGCGACGCAGGGTAGGTCATCGCCGTCACGTTCGTCGCGCCGATCGTCGCCCTCACCTTGCCGTCCTTGAGTTCGGCGGCGAGATCGAGGGCGATGTGCGCCGTCTCGCCGAGCGCGGCGGCGATCGCTTTCTGCGCCGCCTTCTTGTCGGTTCCGACGCAGCTGGCGGCGCCGTCGATCACGAGGTTGGGCGTGTACTTCGAGCCCTTGGCGAAGTACTTGTCGGACTTGATGCGCTTGACGTACTCGGTCTGCCGCGCGGTGTGCTCCTTCGATCCGAAGCTGTCCTTCCAGCCGAGGTAGTCCCAGTAGTCGACATGGATCGCGAGCGGGACGACCTGCCCCGCTTCCACGCCCAGCGCCTTCGGGTCCGCGAGGACCGCGTCGGCCGCCGGGCAGTCCGATCAGCCTTGGGAGGTGAAGAGCTCGACCAGGACGACCTTCTTGACGGTCGATTGCTCCTGCGCGGCGGGCAGGAAGACGAGGCAGAGGAGCGCGAGCGATCGGATCATGCAACTCTCCGTTACTTGAGCAGGAGGCCGGGGAGGATTCTCATGCGCGGGATTCTACTCTCCGCCGCCGCAGGCGGGAAAAATCGCGCTACAATCTGGCGAGTTCGGTAAGGGGCACAACGGTGGCACAGCCAACCAATCCAAACGACGCAACGCCGATGATCAAGTTCGTCGCGATCGCGATCATCTCGCTGGTCCTCGTGGTCGTAGGCAGCTGCAGCATGATCAAGTGCGCGTGCGGCGGCACCAGCAAGGGCAAGTACCACTACAAGTGCGCCAAGCAGGGATGCCCCGGCGAAAAGTGGACGGACCAGAAGAACATCACCGACACCTGACACGACAAGCCGCTGGTCCTCGAGAAATAGCCCGCGCGTCGCGCGGGCCAGACAAAGGAAGTGAATTCGTGCCTGACGCGCTGGCGTCGGGCGCCGCGGCGTTCATGAACGCGGCGTCCCGGCCCGAAGTGCTGGCCCCCGCCGGCGATTTCGACTGCATCAAGGCGGCCGTCGAGAACGGCGCCGACGCCGTCTACTTCGGACTCTCCAAGTACAGCGCGCGCGCCCGGGCGACCAACTTCACCGTCGAAGAGCTGCCGGAGCTTCTCCGCTTCCTCCGGCTGCGTGGCGTGAAAGGCTACGTCGCGTTCAACACGCTCATCTTCGCCGACGAACTCCCCGAGGCGGCGCGGACGCTGGAGCGCATCGTCGCGGCGGGACCCGACGCGCTCATCCTCCAGGATCTCGGCGTCGCGCGGCTGATCCGCGAGATGTCGCGCGACATCCCGCTGCACGCCTCGACCCAGACGACGACGGCCTGCTCGGAGCAGATGGAGCTGCTCCAGGAGCTCGGCTTCTCGCGCGTCATCCTGGCCCGGGAGCTCTCGACGAAGGAAATCCGCCGCATCACGTCGGAGTCGAAGCTGCCGGTCGAGGTCTTCGTGCACGGCGCGCTCTGCATCGCTTACTCGGGCCAGTGCCTGACGAGCGAGGCGCTCGGCGGACGAAGCGCGAACCGCGGCGCCTGCGCACAGGCCTGCCGGCTGCCCTACGAGCTCCTCGTGGACGGCACGCTCAAGCCGCTCGGCGAAAAGCAGTACCTGCTTTCGCCCCAGGACCTCGCCGCGTTCGAGATGATGCCGGAGCTGATCGAGGCGGGCGTCGTCAGCTTCAAGATCGAGGGCCGGCTCAAGACGCCGTCGTACGTGGCGGCGACGACGCGCGCCTATCGCAAGGCGGTCGACGACGCCTTCGCGAAGCGGAGTTCGACGTGGTCGCCCGACGAAGTCCTCCAGCTCCAGCAGGTCTTTTCGCGCGGCCTGACGAAGGGCTTCCTTGCCGGCATCGACCACCAGGCGCTGGTGCCGGCGCTCTCCCCGAAGAAGCGCGGCCCGTTCCTCGGGAAAGTGAAGTCGATCTACGGCGACCGGGTCCGCGTCGCGCTGGAGAACCCGCTCAAGCCGGGCGACGGCATTTCGTTCGACTACGGGTCGCCTGACGACGAGACCGGCGGGTCGATCTGGCACGTGTGGCTGCACGGCCAGCGGGTGTCGAACGCGGCAAGCGGTGATGAAGTCGAACTCGGCTTCGGCGAGCTCGATTGGGGCCGGGTCCACGTCGGTGACCGGGTCTGGAAGTCAAGCGACCCCGCGATGGACCGCGAGCTGCGCGCGTCGTTCGAGAGGGTCGGGCGCCGCGTGCCGGTCGACGCCGTCGTGAGCGGGAAGGCGGGGGAGCCGTTCGTGCTGGAGCTTTCCGACGGCGCGCTCCGCGTGATCGCGAAGAGCGAACGGGCGCTCGAAACGGCCGTGAAGCGCCCGCTGACGAGCGAGTACCTGCGCGAGCAGATCGGCCGGCTTGGCGCGACCTGCTTTGAGCTCCGCGAGATCGAGCTGAAGCTCGAGGGCGCGGTGATCGTGCCGGTCAGCGTGATCAACGACGTGCGGCGGGACGCAGCGGCGAAGCTGGAGGAGGCGCGGAAGGGGAATCCGGACTACGAGCTCCGCCCCGGCGCGCTGGAGCGGCTGCGCGACGACGCCTTCACCGGCGAAGGTGAGACGACGGCGTCGCTGGTCGTGCTCTGCCGGAGCCTCGAACAGCTGCGCGCGGCGCTCGACGAGGGCGTCGCGCACGTCGAGTGCGACTTCGACGACATCAAGAAGTACCGCGAGGCGGTGCCGATGGCGCGGGAGCGAAAGGCGTGGATCGCGCTGGCGCCGCCGCGGATCCACAAGCCGGGCGAAAACGGGATCGTGAACCTGGTGGCGTCCTGCTCGCCGGATGCGATCCTCGCGCGGAACACCGCGCACCTCAAGCTCTTCGCCGGGCCGCTGATCGGCGACTTCTCGCTCAACATCGCCAATGACCTGACAGCCGATCTCTTTCTCTCGAAGGGGCTGAGGCGGTTCGTGCCGAGCTACGACCTGAATTCGACCCAGCTGGAGGCGCTGCTGGAGCGCGTTGATCCTGCGCAGGCGGAGGTCGTGATCCACCAACAGATGCCGATGTTTCACATGGAGCATTGCGTCATCGCGATGGCGCTTTCGACCGGCCACGACGCGACAGACTGCGGACGCCCGTGCGACCGCCACCAGCTCGCGCTGCGCGATCGGACCGGGCGGGAGCATCCGCTGAAGGCCGACGTCGGCTGCCGGAACACGATCTACAACGCGGTGCCGCAGAGCGCGAGCCAGTACGTGGCGCGGTTCCGCGAGCTCGGCGTGCGGTGGTTCCGGATCGAGCTGATGACGCAGAACGCCGCGGAGTCGGTGAAGGTCATCCGCGCGTATCGGGATCTCGTGGCGGGGAGCCGCGACGGTGAGACGCTCTGGCGCGAGGTGAAGGCGTCGAACGAGTTCGGCGTGACGCGCGGGCCGCTGGGGCGCGAGTAGGGAAGAGCGGGCCGAAGGTAGCCACGCACCCGTCCCGCATCGTATGTTCAGCGCATGTCGCGCCGACGCCGCATCGCCGCCGTGATGGCGGGTCTCTTCCTGGGGCTGGCCGTCGGTCTCGGCGGATACACCTTCGTCTACGCCAAGGGCGGATCGTATTTCACGAGCGATCCGCGCGCCTGTGCGAACTGCCACATCATGCAGGAGCACTACGATGCGTGGACCAAGTCGAGTCATCGCAGCGCCGCCACGTGCAACGACTGCCACACGCCGACCGGCGTGATCCCGAAGTACGCGACGAAGGCGTCCAACGGCTTCTGGCACTCCTTCGGCTTCACCACGGGGCGCTACCCCGATCCGCTCTGCATCAAGCCGGGGAACCGCGAGATCGTGGAAATGTCGTGCCGGAAGTGCCATTCGGCGATCGTCGACGCCGTCGACGGTCCCCATCCGCGCGCGGAGCCCCTCTCCTGTGTCCGTTGCCACCAGAGCGTCGGTCATCCCCGGAGAACGCCATGAGCGACACCCCGGCCGCGCCTCCGCCTGCCCCTCCTCCCGCGCCATCCCGCTACCGGCTGCGCCTGATCATCGTTGGCACCGCCGCGGGCTCAGCCTTGGTCGCGGTTGCCCTCACCGCGCTGCTCGTCAACATCATCGAGCGCAAGCAGGAGGGACGGAACCCGTTCTACTGCGTCGTCGAGCTGACCGACGAGACCGAGGACCCGGCGATCTGGGGACAGAACTTCCCGCTGCAATACGATGGCTACAAGCGCACCGTCGACCAGGTGCGCACGCGCTACGGTGGAAGCGAGGCGGTTCCGCGCACGCCGACGCAGGTCGATCCCCGTTCGGTGGTTGCGCAGTCGAAGCTCGAACAGGATTTGCGGCTTCGCACGATGTGGGCCGGCTACGCGTTCTCGGTCGATTTCCGCGAGGAGCGCGGCCACGCCTTCATGTTCCTCGACCAGATTTATACGGAGCGCCAGAAGGCGGTGAAGCAGCCGGGCACGTGCCTCAACTGCCATGCGTCGACGTACGTGGCGCACAAGAAGCTCGGCAACGGAGACCTGTTCGCCGGCTTCGACGCGCTCAACCGGATGTCGTACGACGAGGCGCGCAAGCACGTCAGCCACCCCATCGTCTGCCTCGATTGCCACGACCCCAGGACGATGGCCCTTCGCGTGACGCGGCCCGCGTTCATGGAGGGGATGCGCGCGCTCAAGGCGTCGCAGGGCGTGAAGGACTACGACGTCAACACGATGGCCACGAGGCAGGAGATGAGGACGTTCGTCTGCGGGCAGTGCCACGTCGAGTATTACTTCAAGGGGCCCGAGAAGCGGCTCGTCTATCCGTGGGCGAACGGCCTCAAGGCCGACGAGATCCTCGCGACCTACGACCGCGAAGGACACCGCGACTGGATCCACGCGGAGACGGGGGCGCCTGCGCTGAAGGCCCAGCATCCCGAATTCGAGCTCTGGAGCCAGGGCATCCACGCCCGCTCCGGCGTGGCGTGCGCCGACTGCCACATGCCCTACCAGCGGGTGGGTGCGATGAAGATCAGCGATCACCACGTGCGCAGCCCGTTGCTGAACGTCAATCGCGCGTGCCAGACGTGCCATCACTGGCCCGAGGAGGAGCTGAAGGCGCGCGTGCAGACCATCCAGGAGCGCACCACGTCGATGCGCAACCTGGCGATGGACGCGATCGTCGACCTCATCGAGGATCTGAAGAAGGCGAAGACGGCAGGCCGCCCCGACGAGGAGCTCACGGCCGGCCGCGACTTCCAGCGAAAGGCGCAGTTCCTGCTCGACTTCATCGAGGCGGAGAACTCGACGGGCTTCCACGCGCCGCAGGAAGCAGGCCGGATTCTCGCGCTGTCGATCGACTACGCGCGCAAGGGACAGAATTCGTTGCGGAAGTAGCCGCGGACGGCAACGAATCAGAAGAGGCCGAAGAACTTCTTCCTGCACGTGTTCGCGCGGCGGGGATCGAGGAGCTCGGAGACCTCGTGCTCGTCGAACTGGTCGAGCAGCGCCTGGCCGCCGTGCTTGAGCTTGAACTCCATCTCCTCCGCGTAAACGGGGACGATCGCGAAGAAGTGGACGCGCTTGCCCGGGCGGATGTCGAGGGACCAGAACTCCTGCGACGACAGGATCGGCGGGGCGAGGACCACCCCGCAGAGCTTCGTGTCGGGCGACAAGGGCTGGGGCGGATCGCCGTTGGGCATCGAGTGGAGCTGCCCGAGCCACGTGTCGTACTCATGCGGGAAGCGCGCGAGCAGCTTCAGCCACCGGACGGGCCAGTAGTTGGCGTCGTCCTTGAACGCCTCCTGCGTGAGCGGCCACGACGGCGGAAGGCAGATGAGGAGCTCGGCGTAGCCGGCGTCCGGCGCGTCCTGGGGGACCTTCATCGGCCGGTCGCTCATGCCCGTCGTGAAGAGCGTGTGAAAGTTCCGCTCCGGCGTCGGCTCGATGTGATGGACGTCGACGTGGACGAGGTCGCTGACGACTTCATGGAAGACCATCCCCACCTTCCCGAGATGCTTCTCGGCATGGGCGCTGATCTTCTCGATCGACTCGGGATCACCGACGGCGTGTTCGAACGGCTTTTGACGCGGCTCGTAGCGGTAGATCGGGTTGCCGGACTCGGAGCGCTCGTCGGGACGGGTCATGGGGTCGGGGCATTATAGTAAGGCCGCCGTGACCCAGAATTCAGACGGTACTCTGCCCAGCCCTTCGAGCGCCCCGACCGGACCCGCCCCGCACGGCGGGCCTGCGCCGTCTTCGCTCTCGCCGGGGAACCGCGTCGGAAAGTTCTTCCGGACCGAGAAGCTCGGCGCCGGCGGAATGGGCGAAGTCTGGAAAGCGTGGGATCCCGAGCTGAACCGCTGGGTCGCCTTGAAGTTCGTGAAGGTCGCCGCGGCGGACGACCTCGCGCGGTTCGAGCGCGAAGCGAGGCTCGCGGCGCGGCTCACCCATCCGCACATCGCGGCGATCTACGAGTTCGGCGACGACTCAGGCAGCCGCTTCATCGCCATGCAGTACATCGAAGGGCGGACGCTGCGCTCGTGGATCCGCGGCGAGCCGAAGCGCGTCGTGACGCTTCTTCGCGACGCGGCGCTCGCGGTGCAGGAGGCGCACCGGCTGGGGATCATCCATCGCGACCTCAAGCCCGACAACCTCATGGCGACCTTCGGCAATCACCTCTACGTGATGGACTTCGGGCTTGCGCGGCCGATGAACGTCGAGTCGAGCATCTCGATGTCGGGCTTCGTCGTCGGCACGCCGTCGTACATGCCGCCGGAGCAGGCGCGGGGCGACGCCGTCGACGAGCGCGGCGACGTCTACGGGCTGGGCGCGACGCTCTACGAGCTGCTGACCGGCGCGAAGCCGTTCGAGGCGAGCGGCGTCTACGACACGCTCATGAAGGTGATCATGGACGAGCCGCGGCCGCTGCGGACGCTCGATCCGTCGATCGATCGCGACCTCGAGACGATCGTGATGAAGTGCCTCGAGAAGGACCGTGCGCGGCGCTACCCGACGGCGGCGGCGCTGGCGGCGGAGCTCGACCGCTGGCTGAAGGGCGAGCCGATCGAGGCGCGGGCGCCGAGCGCGATCTACGTGCTGGGGAAGAAGCTCGCGCGGCGGCGGGGGCTCGTGGCCGCGGCGGTGGCGGCGGCGGTCATCGTCCTACTCACGCCGGCGATCCTCGTGCCGCTCCTGCGCAAGACCGAGTCGCAGGCGGCAGGCGGGCGCGAGGCGCTCCTGAAGCGGATGAGGGAGACGTCGTCGGTCTGCCTCGAGGCCGCGCTCGAGAAGCGCCGCGCGAAAGATCTCAAGGGGATGCGGAGCTACCTCGGCCAGGTGAAGGCGGCGTGCGAGGCGGTCGCGGCGAAGGAGCCGGGGCTCGCCGAGCCGCACTACCTGCTGGGCCGGATGCACCGGGTGCTCTTCGACGAGGAGTCGGCGCTGCGGGAGCAGGAGGAGGCGCTGAAGCGCGAGCCGACGTACGCGCCCGCGCTGTACGAGCGCGTGCTGCTCCTGGGCGGCGAGGCGTTGAGCACCGGCAATGCCGCGGTGCAGCGTCTTCTGGAGGCGCGCGTTGCCGTCCTGGGCCGCCGTTCGGGCAAGGTCGAGTTCCCGGACTGGAACGACACGCTCCGCGCCGACGCCAGGGGCCGCGCGCTGCTCGACCGGATACAAGCGGACCTACAGGCCATTACGGCCGGGGGCGAGACGGGGCTGGGCGAGGGCGATCTGCTCTGCGCCCGCGGCTGGCTCGCTTATCTTCGCAGCGATCCGTCGGCGCGCTCGCTCCTCGAGATGGCCATCGCGCGCGATCCGCGCCTGGCGGAGGCCCTGCGGCTCCTGATCGAGCTGGAAATCGAGGCCGGCAACGTGTCGAAGGCGCTGGAGCTGCTGGCGCGCGGATTGGAGCTCGATCCGGGGTACATCATCTTTTGGAGCCGGCGCGCGGAGATCCGGGTGCGGCAGTCGCGACTCGCCTACCTTCGCGGCGAGTCGGACGACGAGTTTCAGAAGGCGGCGCTGGACGACGTCGTGCAGGTGACGCTGCTTGACCCGGGCGACTCGGACTTCTGGCGGCTGCGGGGAGTGCTGGAGGGTTGGTTCGCCCTTGGCGCGGCGGGGCGCGGCCAGGACGCCTCCGGCCAGCTGGCGGCGGCCATTGCGTCGTTCGCGCGGTCGATGGAGCTGTCGCCGGACCACCCGCTGACGCTGATCCAGCAGGCGCACCTCCAGGCGGGAATCGCCTACGAACGCGCGAAGCGGGGCGAGTCGCCGGTCGCCCTGTACGGGGCGCAGCTGAAGGTGATGAGCGAGGCGACGGAGCGGCTGGTGAACGACGACGAGGGCTGGATCTGCCTGGGCACCCTTCACACGCACTGGGCGGAGTGGCTGTCGACACACGGCGAGGACCCGGTTCCGATGTACCGGATGGCGCTCGAGGAATTCGCGCAGGCGCGGCGGATCACGCCGGGGAATCTCCAGTCGCGGGCGTGCTGGGCGATGACCTCCGCCATCATCGCCCAGGAGCGGACGCGGCGCGGCGATCCGGAGGTGGAGGCGATCTGCCGCCAGGCGATCGCCGACATGAACGACCTTCTCGATTTCGCGCCGGGGATGGCGCAGGGCTGGATGCGCGGGGCGCAGCTGCAGATCGCGCTGGGGGATTCCCGCCTGGCGCGCGGCGCGGACGCGCTCCCGACGTTCGAGGCGGCGCTGCGGTCGCTGGGCCAGGCGGAGGAGCAGCTGAAGGGGAGCGAGGACTACTGGCTGCTCGCGGGGAGCGCGCATCTGAGGCTCGCGCAGAACGGGCGGGCGGACCATTTCGCCAAGGCGGTCGACTGCTTCGAGCGCGGGGCGAAGCTGGCGCCGCAGCCGGCGCGCAGCCTCCTGCTGCGGGCCGGGGCGCTGATGGACCAGTACCACCTGGCGGGCGAGGACGAGTCGCTGCTGGCGAAGGCGGAGCGCGACATCGACCGCGCGATGGAGATCAACCCCAAGCATCACGAGATCTGGCGGGCGCGCGGGATGCTGCGGTTGAGCCAGGGGCAGGCGCGCGCGGACCACGGTGAGGATCCGATTCCGTGGTACGAGAAGGCGGTGGCCGACCTGACGAAGTCGCTGGAGATCAACAAGCGAAACGAGAACACGCGGATGCAGCGCGGTCTCGTGCACCTCACCATCGCGCAGAGGAGTCGCGCCGCCCCGTCGTACCAGGCGGCGCTCGACGATTTCGAGGCGGCGATCGAGATCAATCCCGAGGTGCGGCGGGGGGTGGCGGAGTACATGCGGGAGTGTCGGGAGGCGCTGGGGAAATAGGAGAGCAATGCCCCGAACGGGGCATTGCATGTTCGAGGTTCGATGTTCGAGGTTCGATGTCAGCCCGCCTTCCCCCTCGCTACGCCTCAGACGCCCGCCACGATGCAGCGTGAACTCTCGACGTCACTCATCGAGGCCGACTCGCCGCGCGACGTCTTCCACGAACCGCCCCTCGCCTGCCGGAGCTTGCATGGCCCTGCATGAAGGTCTTCTTGTGGCGCCTTTACCGTCATCGGCCTGGATTACAACTCCGGCCAGCAGCACGTCACACTGCGGCCCCCGCCCATCATGCGATCACTCCTCTCTCCGACTGAATCCTATCCCACTCGCACGATCGCTGCTGAGCGTCCGTCGAGCGTTGATGAAGAGAGGGGCAGAGTAGGCAGGGGAAGACCTCTCCTTGGGGGTACTTCGGATCGGGCGGCCCAGGGCGACGCCCCGGCATGTGCATCCCGCAGCATCAAAGCCACTCTGCGAGCTCTGCCTCCTCTGCCGCTCTGCGTTCAGGCTCGCAGAGCACCGCACCGCCGCGAAACTGACCGCGTAACTCACGAATTCGAGCAGATCGCCCTACTCGAAGAACTTCGCGGCACGGTCGATCTCGGCCGCCGCGCGGTCGGCCGCCGCCCGGCCCTCGGGGGAGCCGTCGCTCGTGCGCGCCTCGCCGACGTGCGTGCGGGCGCGCTCGAGAAGCGCGAGACACCGCTCGCGGTTCGCCGGACCGGCGATCTCGGTATGCCAGGCGTCCATCACCGCGCACAGCGCGCGATAGAGCAGGAGCACACGAACGAGCTTGGCCAGCGCGTAGTCCCGAGCGTGCGCGATCCCCTCCTTGAACTTCTCGTCGGCGAGCCGGAACTCCCCGAGCCACTCGTGCGACCGCGCGGCGTAGAAGTACGGATCGTGGAACGCGACGAAACGGCGCGGCATGGCCAGCGCCTGGTCGATCTCGGCGATCGCCTTTCGAAATTCGATCGCCCCGCCCTCGGGCGTCCCCTCGAGCGAGAAGAGGTCGGTGTAACGGTACACGCCGGCCTCCTCCTGCGGAACGGCCAGCATGATCTTCGACAGGCCGATGGTGTACCAGCAGATGCCCCGCACGATGTACGCCTCGAACTTCGACTGGTCGTTGTAGCTCGTGAAGTCCGACACGGTCTCGATCGACTGCTCCGCGCGGCGCATGGCGTCTTCCCACCGCCGCTGCTCCATCAGCGCGCTGATCTCGAAGACGGAGTCCACCCCCGCGCGGGAGCGCGAGTGCAGACCATGGCCGGTGCAGCCGACGAGCGCGGCCGCCGCGAGCAACGCTGCCTGTCTCCGGATTCGCATTACTCGTCCAGGAACGGATTGTCCGCCAGCCGCGGCGCGAACGGCCGTCCCGTCTCCAGCGCGTGCATCTTGAGAAAGAAGAGGCCGATGCCCGCCGCGCCCTGCGCATAGCCGGTCTGGGCGGCCAGCTGGTCCGGGCTCACGCGGTTCTCCGCCTGGAGCCACTTCAGGCCGCGGGGCCCGGGCGTCGCACGCCGCTCGAGGTCGGCGACCATCGCGTCGGCCCGGCGGCGGTACTCGGGATCGCCCGTGAGACGGAACAGGTCGGCGAAGAACTCGCCGACGCCCGCCGTCCCGCAGCAGACACTGACGTTCCAGAACCCGTCGATGCGCTTTTCGGGAATGCCTGAGTTCACAATCCAGCGGGCGCACTCGCGGACCCATTGCATCCACTCGGCGTCGCCGGTGGCGCGGTGCAATTCGTAGAAGAGCCGCGCCGTGCCGGCGGGGCCGTGGCACCATCCCGGGTAGTAGAGCTCCTTCGCGTCCGGCTCGTGCCGGTACCACACCGCGCCCGTCTCCGTCGCGCAGCGCTTCGCCTTGAGCCACTCGACGGCCTCCAGCGCCGCCGCGTGAAACCGCTTTTCCCCCGTGCGGCGCGCGAGCGCGGCCAGGAAGAAGGCGACGCCGGACGTGCCGTGTGAAAAGTTCGGATAGAGGCGGGGCTGCTCCTTCGACATTCTCCACCGCACGCCGCGCTCCTCGTGCATCGCCTGCCCGAGCAGGAAGTCCCCCGCCCGGATGGCCGCTTCCCGGTACTGCGGCTCCTTCAGCTGCTCCGCCGCCTGGAGGAAGAAGAGGCCCACGCCGGCGGCACCCGAGATCACGTCGTTCACCGCTTTCCACGAGTCTGATGCGGCCAGCCAGTCCGCGGCGCCGCGGGCGTACCGAGCGTACCCGCCGTCAGGCACAAGGCGGTGAAGCTCCAGGAACGTGGCGCCGATCCCGGCGATGCCCGAGTAGAAGCCCGGGTCGGCCGTGTGGGCCCGCTTCTCGTCGTCGATCAGCCAGAAGAGCCCGCCGTACGCCAGGTCGGGCGATGCCTGTGCGGCGAGCCATCGGGCGCCGCGCTCCGCCATCGCGCGCCACGCCGGGTCGCCCGTCACGGCGTGGAGTTCAAGGAAGAAGGAGATCACGCCCGGGGCGCCGTAGTAGAGCGAGACCGAGGACTTCTCATCCGAGCCGGGGGCGACCGGCCAGCGCAGCCCGTCCTTCTCCTCGATGGCGACGGAGGCGAGCCATTCGCCCGCCTGCTTCGCGAGGCGCAGGCAGCGGCTTTCGTCCTTGACGGAGGGGCCGTGGGCGCAGCCCGCAAGCACTCCCACAACCAGTGTCCCCAGGAGCTTCTGCATGATCTCAAGGAGTATACGCGGCGGGTTTGACGGGTCCAGGACTCGCTATTTCAAGAGAATCGACTTCACGATCGGGCTCTTGCGCCGCTCCTTGTCGGTCTCCATCACCGCGCGCACCTGGAGCCACGCGTCGGCCTTCCCGAAGGTCACAAGGCCCTTGTCGTTGGGCGTTTTCCACGGCGCCTTCGCGAGCTCGTCCTTCGTCTTTGCGGAGCGGACCTGCACCGCGAGCGTCGATCCATCGGGCACGACGGCATCGACGGCGAGCGTCGCCGAGGTCGGGAGATCGAGCTTTGCGGCGGGCAGGGTGACGGTGCCCTTCTCGTGGAACGGGCTCGTGTAGACGAGGCCGGTTGCGCCGGTGCCGACGACGAGCCGGCCGCGATAGATCATCACGGAACCGCGCTTGATGGGGCGGCCCTGGGGCGCCTTGCGGTCGAACTCCTCTTTCGGAATGGCCTCGGTCGTGATCTTCGTCCACTTCTTGCCGTCGGTGGTGGAACAGACGTGGCCGTCGTCGCGGACGCCGTAGAGCGTCTCGCCGAGCTTCGCGCAGGTGACGTAGCCGGGCGTGACCGACTCCCATTCCTTGCCATCGAAGAGGTAGACGAGCTGGGTGTTGACGACGCAGAGCTTCTCGCCCATAACGATGAGCGGGCCTGCGCCGAGCGCGGGATTGACGTTGGAGTTCTTCACCCTGATCGGGTGGACGGTCCACGCCTTGCCGTCCCAGGACTTGAGGTCGAAGCCGCGCGAGTTGATCCAGAGCTTGTCGCGCCACGGGGTCATCGACAGGACGCGGCCGTTCTCCTGCGTCTCGTAGACCTGCGTCCAGGTCTTGCCCTCGTCGCCGCTCTCGAACAGGCGCGCGTAGCCGCCGTACCAGTTGGGGTCGTTCTTCGCCGTGTCGGCGTCGTGCGTGCGCCACGAGCCGCCGAGGTAGACCTTGCCCTTCCACTCGCAGAGGTCCATGCCGTGGAGCGTCTCCTTGGGAAGGGGGAACGACTCGGCCCACTCCTTGCCGTCGAAGGAGTAGAAGCGGTTGGCCGTGAAGGCGTGGAATTCGGGCGCCATGAGTTTGTTTCCGATCACCCGCATGTTGAAGACCATGCTCGTCTTCTGCGTGTGGGAGACCTTCCACTCGTCGGTGGCGGGGAAGTACTCGCAGAACTCGTTGCCGTCGGAGTAGGCCCACGGCGAGAGCATGCCCTTGTCGTCGAAGTCGTAGCAGGACGAGCAGAAGAGGCGGCCCTGGAAGACCTTGAGATCGGTCACGACGTGCCACTTCGACGGGTCGGCCGGCTTGAGCCACTTCGTCCAGTCGGAGGCGAGCGAGAGGGTGCCGTCGTCGGCGACGATGACGCGTTCGAGGTCGGCGCCGTCGGCTTTGAAGGGACCGGAGGACCAGGCGGATTCCTGCGAGAGAGAGAAAGAGGGCAGGAGGGAGAGAGAGACGAAGAGAAGAAACCTCACCGAGATAATCTACAAGCGGGGCGGCGAGATCGAGTAGGTCAACGAGAGACGACGCAGCGCACAGGGACCGAGAAGATGGAGAGCAGTTCCAAGAGCGGTCGGCATGAACGGCGTCTACAACGGGATCCCCAACGTGAACCAGGTCACGGTCGAGGAGTCGAAGATCGGGGAGCTGGCGGTGCGGTTTGATCTGGTCATGGGGATTAGCCGGCGGGCTCCGCCGAAAACCCAGGGAAGGGGGTAAAAACGTTACGAAACGTAACGTGCTATGTTACGAAACGTAACGTTTTAATGCGACATAATAGGGCACATAGCAGACCCTTGGGCCGCAGGGGGTTGCGGATCGGTATTTTGGCATGGGATGTGCCTTACCTCCCCCCATGTCAGTGGCGGCCTATCGGCGTCGGGAGCCCTCCAAGGGGGTGCTCCACCGAGTCATCACGGCGAACCTCCTGACGTTCATCGACCTCGCTGACGCCCGAGGCGCTGGGCTGCCGAAGTACGTCCGAAACGCGTTCTGGAAGTTCCTGGAGTGCGGCGATCTTGCGAAGGGCTTTGCGCGGGTCCACTGCCCGAAGTGCGGGCTGGATGGCGTGGTGGCGTTCAGCTGCAAGCAGCGGGGGCTATGCACGTCGTGCGACGCGCGCCGGATGGCCGATACGGCGGCGTGGCTGGTCGACGACGTGATCCCCGACGTGCCGGTGAGGCAGTGGGTCCTGTCGGTGCCGTATCGTGTCCGGTTCGCGCTCGCCAGGGACGCGAAGCTCCTGACGAAGGCGCTGACGATCTTTGTCGCCGAGGTCTTCCGTGACGTCCGTCGCCGGACGAAGGCCGCGACTGGCGCGGGACCGGAGGGCAAAGGGAAGCGACGTCGATCGCCGCCGGGAACTCTCCTGCGCCAGCCCTCCGAAGCGCCCGGCCTTGGCGCGAAGGAGGGAAGCGCGGGCCCGAGGCGCGAAGCAGGGCTTGCCCTGCGTAGCGCCACCCGTAGGCGCGAAGCAGGGGCGGTCACCGGCGTGCAGCGCTTCGGCGGGGCGCTCAATCTGAACGTACATTTCCATACCATCCTGCTCGACGGCGTCTTCGAGGAGGACGGCTTCCGAGAGGCTCCCGAGCCGAGCGACGACGACGTGGAGCGGGTGCTGCTCCGGTCGCGCAGGCGGATCGAGCGGATGCTCGTGACGGCGGGCGTCCTGGCCGACGAGGAGCCGGCCGAGGCCGCGGAGCCGATGGACCTGTTCCAGGCGGCGTCGATCCAGGGGCTCGTAGCGATGTCGGACGAGGTGAAGCCGGTGACGGTGCTGGGGGGCGACCTGAGCCCGACACCCGAGCGGAAGCCGAAGCGGCTCTGCGCGCAGCACAAGGGGTACAGCGTCCATGCCGCCGTGCGGATGAAGGCGCACGACCGCAAGGGGCGGGAGATCCTGTGCAAGTACGTGCTGAGGCCGTCGTACTCGGCGGAGCGGATGACGCTGCTGCCGGACGGGAGGATCGCGTACGAGTTCCGGCGGGAGTGGGAGGACGGGAGTTCCTGCATCGTGCTGACGCCGATGGAGCTGATGGAGAAGCTGTCGGCGCTGATTCCGCCGCCGAGGTACCACCTGGTGCGGTATCACGGGGTGCTGGCGCCGAGGTCGAAGCGGCGGAAGGAGGTGCTGAGGAAGGCGGAGGCGGCGCCCGGTTGCGGTCATCAGGCGGAGGCGGTCGCTCCGGCGGTGGCGGCGGGGCCGACGGAGCCCGAGGCGGTCCGGTCCGAGGTGCCGGAATTGACGGTGGACGGTGCGGGAGATGAGCGGGTGGCACCGGCACGCGGACTCGCGGCCGAGCCGCCGCCCGCGAGGGAAGCGGAAAGCGCCGTCGGAACCGGCGCCGGTCGCAAGGCCGAGCCGCCGGCAAATGAGCTCAGCAAGCCGGCGGGCCCACGGAGCGGGGAACCGCTCAACGAGAGCGCTGTCCAGGAGGAGTCGGCGGCGGAGAGTCCAAGGCCGGTGGCAGCGACTGTCCCTGCGGCGAAGGCGCGTGCGCCGGCGTCAGCGCCGTCGAACGGCAAGCCGTCGGGGCGGGAGCGTCGCCGGCGTTTCGCCTGGGCGGAACTGATGATGCGGACGATGGACCTGGATGTGTTGGAGTGTCCGAGGTGCGGCGAGCGGATGGCGGTCATCGCGTGCATCGACGAGCCGGACGTGGTGGAGAAGTTCCTGCGGGCGGTCGGCTTGTGGGAGGAGCCACCGCCGCTGGCGCCCTCGCGTGCGGGGCCGGAGGAGGGAGAAGGGCCGCCGAGCGAAGACGACGGGCCAGAATGGGATCATCTAGAGGAGTGAGCACGGCCGGGAGCCTGGTCATGCGGAGTGCTTGAACTCCCTGCAG
>Ga0247727_10002219_pt1 | contig 44724 bp, 29 predicted proteins | sample WisWelCaveWW1625_FD_202498 | JGI IMG/M metagenome (GOLD analysis project Ga0247727, IMG submission 202498) | Biofilm microbial communities from Wishing Well Cave, Virginia, United States - WW16-25 | ecosystem: Environmental > Aquatic > Deep subsurface > Groundwater > Cave microbial mat | place...
GCTGCTCTTCGCCGGCGAGCGGAATGAGGCGCAGATCCTCGACCGGAAGGCCACCGGGGGGGGCTCGCCATCCTGCTGAAGAAGCTCGGCGGGGCGGGGAAGTAGTGGCGGAGGGGCCCGCTCTCGTCGTCGGTGGGACGGGGATGCTCCGTAAGGTGTCCCGGACCCTGGCGCTCGACCGCCCCGTGGCGGTGGTGGCGCGGGGCGGGGAGCGGCTGGATTCCCTGGTCGCGAAGTCGCCCTCCATCGTCCCCGTCGCGGTGGATTGGCACCGGACCCGGGACCTCGAGCGGGCGCTCTGGAAGGTCACCAAGGAGACCGGGGCCTTCTCGCTCTGCGTCGCCTGGATCCACGCCGACGCTCCGGAAGCGCCGGCGACGGTGGCCCAGTTCGTCCGCGGGCACTTCTACCAGGTGCTCGGGAGCGCGGCAGCGGACCCCTCCCGCCCCGATCCCGGCCGGCGGGAGCGGTTCGCGGCCTTCCCCGACCTCTCCTACCACGAGGTGATCCTCGGCTTCGTCCCGGAGGGGAGGGGGTCGCGCTGGCTCACCAACGAGGAGATCTCCCGGGGCGTCCTCACCGCCATCGCCTGGGCGAAGCCCTCCACCATCGTCGGCAAGGTCGCGCCCTGGGCGGTGCGGCCGCGGTAGGGCGGCGGGAGGCCCGGTGCGGTTACCATGCCCCGCCATGTCCCGCCCCTCCCCAGGGCTTCTCCTGCTCTTCATCGCTGTCGCCTGCTCCATCCCCCCCTCCGCGGCCCAGGAGGTCCCGTCCAGGGAGAAGAAGGAGGAGGCGCAGAAGGGCCCCTGGTCGGTCGAGGACCCGGGCGGGCCCTACCGGACCATCGCCTTGATGGCGACGGAGGGGACCTGGATGGCCGTGGACGTCTCTCCCGACGGGAAGAGCCTTGCCTTTGATCTCCTCGGCGACGTCTACACGATGCCCGTCGAGGGCGGCGACGCGACCTGCGTGGCCAGCGGGCTCCCCTACGAGCACCAGCCGCGCTGGAGCCCGGACGGGAGGCGCATCCTCTTCACCTCCGACCGCGGCGGCGGGGACAACCTCTGGGCGATGGACGCGGACGGGGCGAACAGGGCCGCGGTCACGAAGGAGGACTTCCGGCTCTTCAACAGCGGGAACTGGCACCCGGGCGGGCGCTGGGTCGTGGGGCGCAAGCACTTCACCAGCCGCCGGAGCCTCGGCGCCGGCGAGATGTGGATGATCCCCTTCCCCGAGGGCGGCGAGGGCGTGCAGCTGACCAAGCGCAAGAACGACCAGCAGGATGCGGGGGAGCCGGTCTTCTCGCCCGACGGGAAGCACCTCTACTGGTCCGAGGACATGTCCGGCGGCTCCACCTTCGAATACAACAAGGACCCGAACGCCTCCATCTACCGGATCCGCCGCCTCGACCTCGAGAAGGGGGAGGTCCGCGACATCCTCGCGCGCCCCGGCGGCGCCATCCGGCCCCAGCCCTCGCCCGACGGGAAGCGGCTCGCCTTCGTGCGGCGGGTGAGGAACCGGTCGGTGCTGGCGCTGCTCGACCTCGAATCGGGGGCGGTCCGCGACCTCTGGGACGGCCTCAGCCTCGACCAGCAGGAGACCTGGGCGGTCTTCGGGCCCTACCCGGGGTTCTCGTGGGTGCCCGACGGGAAGACGATCGTGGTTGGCGCGAAGGGGAAGATCTGGAGGGTCGACGCGGAGAGCGGGAAGGCGCAGGAGGTCCCCTTCCGCGCGAAGGTCGAGCAGAAACTCTGCCCCACGGCGCGCATCGAGCACTCCGTCGGAGCCCCGGGGTTCGAGGTCAAGGTCGTCCGCTGGCCGCAGGTGACCGCGGACGGGAAGACCGCGGTGTTCCAGGCGCTCGGGAAGATCTGGGTGAAGGACCTTCCGGACGGCATTCCGCGGCGGCTCACGGCGCAAGAGGAGGACCTCGAGTGCGCGCCGAGGCTGGATGCCACTGGCGAGAGGACGGTCTACTTCGTGACCTGGAATGACCGAAAGGGCGGCTTTGTGAAGCGTTGCTACCTCGACGGAAGCGAGGTCGTTCCGCAGGTCATGAGAGCCGGGCAGTACCTCTCGGTGGATCCGTGCCTGGGCCAACCTATTGCGTATCACAAGGGCGATCCCGATCCCTACCGGGGCGGCAAATTCGCCGAGGAGCCGGGGATCTACCTGGACTTCCGCGACAAGAGTGGCGAGCGGCAACTCGTATCGCGCGAAGGTCGGAACCCCGTCGTGATACGAGACAGCGCGCGACTCGTGTTCCAGACCAAGGAGGGGGAAAGGAACGCTCTGGTCTCCGTCAACTTCATGGGTGGCGAACGCCGGGTCGTCGCGACCTCCGAGCACGCGACCGACTTCGTCCTCTCCCCGGACGGGAAGTGGCTCGCCTTCGAGGAGTTGTGGCAGACCTACGTCTGCCCCATGCCGCCGGGGCCGGGGCCCGTCGCCGTCGGCCCCGACATGAAGGACCTCCCGGTGGTGCGCCTCTCGGAGGTCGGCGGGACCTACCTGTCGTGGTCCCCGGACTCGACGACCGTGCGCTGGAGCCTCGGGCCCGACCTCTTCGAGGCGAAGGTGGCCGACCTCTTCCCGCCGGAGAAGCCGGAGGAGAGGAAGGACGGGGAGAAGAAGGAGGGCGAGGCGCCGAAGCCCCGCGGCGTCGGGGCGAAGCCGATCCGGCTGGGCTGGACGGCGACGGCGGACATCCCGGCGACCGACCTCTGGCTCGTCGGGGCGACCGTGCTCCCCATGGACGACATGGCGGTGATCCCCGACGCGGCGGTGCACGTCGTCCGCAATCGGATCGACTGGGTGGGACCCCGCGGCAGCGCTTCCATCGGAGAGAACGGGAACATCCTCGACTGCACGGGGCTGACGATCCTCCCCGGCCTCGTGGACGTGCACTCCCACCACGGGCACAGCGAGGGCGGCGTGATGGCGCAGCGCTCCTGGGCGCTCTCGGCCATGCTGGCCTTCGGGGTGACGACCGTCCACGACCCGAGCAACGGCACGCAGGACTTCTACGCGGAATTCGAGATGGTGCGGGCAGGGCTGCGGCTGGGACCCAGGATGCTCTCCACCGGCACGATCCTCTACGGCGCGGAGGGGGACTCCAAGGCGGTGGTCAACTCCTACGAGGACGCCCGGGAGGCCGTGGCGCGGACCATGGCATGGGGCGCCCGGAGCGTGAAGTCCTACCAGCAGCCGCGGCGCGAGCAGCGCCAGCAGGTGATGAAGGCCTGCCGCGATCTCGGGATGATGTGCATGCCCGAGGGCGGCTCCACGCTCTGCAACAACCTGACCCAGATCCTCGACGGGCACACCACCATCGAGCACGCGCTTCCCGTGGCCCCGCTCTACGAGCCCGAGGTGCGGCTCTTCGCGGAATCCGGGACCTGCTACACGCCGACGCTGGTGGTCGGCTACGGGGGGCTGTGGGGCGAGAACTGGTGGTACGCGAAGACCAGGGTCTGGGAGAACGAGCGCCTCCTGAGGTTCGTCCCCCGCAGCGTCGTGGACCCCAGGGCGCGCCGGCGGGTCCTCGCCACCGACGAGGAGGAGTACAACCACTTCCGGCTCGCCCGGACGGCGGCGGCCATCCAGCGGGCGGGAGGAAATGTGGAGATCGGCGCCCACGGCCAGATGCAGGGCCTCGCCGCCCACTGGGAGACCTGGATGCTCGCCCAGGGCGGGCTCACCCCCCACGAGGCGCTCCGGTGCGCCACCTGGTGCGGGGCGCGGGCGATCTGCCTCGAGAAGGAGATCGGCGCCATACGGCCGGGCCACCTCGCCGACCTCATCGTGGTCGAGGGGAAGCCGCTCGAGGAGGTCCGCGACTCGGAGAGGATCCGGTGGACGATGGCGAACGGGCGTCTCTACGACGCCCGTACGCTGGAGCAGGTCGCCCCCGATCGTGTCCCGCTCCCCGAGGGTCCCGACCTCGACACCATTCCGGGCGGCGCCGCGCACGCCGACTGCCTCTGCGGGCGGTAGCAGATCGAGCCAGGCCATGGAACAGTACGACCCTCACCACGCCCCTGACGCCGCAGAGTGGCTGGCCATGGACGAGGGCGAGCGGATCGAGCTGGTCCGCGACTACCATCGGCGTGCCGGTGTGAAGCCACCCAACGCCTCGCTGCACGCGACGATGCACGTCGTGGTGGAGAACCAGGTTGCCATGGGCGACGAGATACCTGTCCGCCGCACGGTTGACCGCCTGCAGGCCGAAGGGCTGGACCGGCACGAGGCAATCCACGCTGTCGGTGCGGTTCTGGCAGAACAGATGTTCGACCTGTTGAAGATGGTGCCTCCGAAGACCGATCCAGCCACGGTCTACCGGGCGTCACTGGAGAGGTTGACCGCAGAGGGCTGGCGGCGTAGCCGCTGACTACAGGATCAGGCTGTCGGCGTGCGGGTGGCTCCCGGCACGCTCACGCGCTCGTTGGCGCGCCGCTGCTCATGCGGAGCGTTGAACGCCCCCAGACACCGTGCGAGGTCTGTTCGTGGCGGCGAGGTCGGAAGGTCGACGCTTCCCGGTGCTTCCGAGTGGACTTCCGAGCGCATGGACCTCGTCGCGCTGCTCAAGCGCCCGGAGGGCAGGCGACGTCTTGCGCGGCGGCATGGACGCGGCCGAACACTATCGTGTCGTCCATGCGCGGAACCGCCCGCCGAGGCCGCGGAGGTACCCCTCCCCGCCCATGTCCACGAGGTCGTTGTGGTCGGCGCCGGGGATGACGAGGAGTTCCCCGCGCTCGCCGGCCGCCTCCCTCAACGCCTTCCCCTCGGCGAGGGGGACGATGGAGTCGCGGTCCCCGTGGACGACGAGCACGGGCCCGCCGTACTCGCGCGCGGCGTCGGTGCTGCGGAAGGAGCCCCGCACGAGCAGCGCCGCGAGAGGGAGCCAGGGGTAGACGCGCAGCGCCATGCTGGAGAGCGTCGAGAAGGAGGACTGGGCGACGACCCCCGCGGGCCGGCGCTTCGAGGCGACCGCCAGCGCCACGGCCCCGCCGATGCTCTCGCCGTAGATGACGATCCGCGACGCCGGGACCCCCGTAGCGATCAGGTGGTCGAAGGCGGCGATCCCGTCGGCCACCGTGTCCTTCTCGGTGGGGGAGCCCGGGGTCCCGCCGAACCCCGAGTACTCGAGCATGAGGGTCCGTGTCCCGGTGCCGCGGACGAACTCGCCCAGCAGGGAGGCCCGGAGCGCCAGGTTCCCCGCGTTCCCGTGGAGGTAGAGGGCGACGGGGCCCCCGTCCTTAGCCCCCGCCGGCCGCGCGTCGTAGGCCGCCAGCCGCCGCCCGTCGGGGCGCAGGACCTCCACGAGCGCCGCCTCCACCCCGGGGCCCGCGGAACCCAGCCCCTGCCACGCCTCGGGCGTACCCTCGGGGAAGAACATGATCCGGTGGCGGAGGAGGACGACGACCACCGGGAGGACGACCTCGAGGGCGACGAGCGCCGTGATCGCGATCAGGAGCCACCTGCGGGTGTTCGGACGGATGGCGAAACCCCTTCGATGCGGAACGGGCCCGAGGATACCCTGCCGCGTTCCCGTCCCCCGGAGGTTCCCCCATGCGCCGCGCCCTTGCCGCCCTCCTCGCCGCCGCGGCGCTGGCCGCCGCGCCCCGGGCCCCGGCGGGGGAGGAGCCCCCGGAGACCCTCCTTCTCCAGGACCCGACCGTCTCCGCGGACGGCGTCGTGTTCGTCTACGCCGAGGACCTCTGGATCGTCGGCCGCGGGGGCGGGGTCGCCCGCCGCCTGACCAGCAGCCGCGGGTCGGAGTACCGCCCCCGCCTCTCCCCGGACGGGGGGCTGGTCGCCTTCACGGGGGAGTACGAGGGGAACCAGGACGTCTACGTCATCCCCGTCACCGGGGGGACCCCGCGGCGCCTCACCTGGCACCCCGGTCCCGACGTCGTCTGCGGCTGGCACCCCGACGGGAAGCGGGTGCTCTTCCTCTCGGGCCGGGACTGCGGCGCCCCGGTCTTCCGCCCCTGGCTCGTCCCGGCCGACGGCGGGATGCCCGAGGCCACCTCCATCCCCAAGGCCTCCGACGCCTCCTTCCGCCCGGACGGGAAGCGCATCGCCTACACGCCGCTGCGGGAGGCGACGAGGACCTGGAAGCGCTACCGCGGCGGCCGCACGGGGCCCGTCTGGGTCTACGACCCGGAGACCCACGGGATCGAGCAGGCCCCGCACGTCAACGCGTCGGACGCCGAGCCCTGCTGGGCGGGGGACTCCGTGTACTTCATCTCGGACCGGGACGGGATCATGGACATCTTCCGCTGGAGGCCCGGGGAGGCCGAGGCGGCGTCCGTGACCCGCTTCCGGGACTTCGGCGTCCGGAACCTCTCCTCCGGGGGCGGCGTCATCGCCTTCGAGCGGGCCGGCGCGGTCCACCTGCTGGAGCCGGCCTCGGGGAAGGTGACGCGCCTGCGCATCTCCGTCCTCGACGACGGCCTCGCGCGCAACCCCCGCTGGGTGAAGGCCTCGGACTCGCTCCGGGACGCCGACCCGGCGCCGAACGGCAAGCGCGCCGCGATCGAGGCCCGAGGCGAGGTCTTCACCGTCCCGAAGGAGAACGGGGACCCGCGGAACCTCAGCCGCTCCCCCGGGGCCCACGACCGGAGCCCCGCATGGTCCCCGGACGGGGAGAAGGTCGCGTGGTTCACCGACGACGGGGGGGAGTACCGCCTGAGGGTCGGCGACGCGCTCGGCCGGGCGGAGCCGAAGGACTACGACCTCGGCGGGGTCCGCTACTACGTCGCGCCCCGCTGGAGCCCCGACGGCAGGCGGATCCTCTTCACGGACAAGGCCAACCGCATCGCCTTCGTGACCCTGGAATCCGGGGAGGTGACGGAGGTCTGCCGGGCGCAGGGGGACCTGGGGTCCTTCCAGCCCGCGGCGGCCTGGTCGCCGGACTCGAAGTGGATCGCCTTCGAGCAGCGCAGCCCCGCGACCATGTACGACCGCGTCGCGCTCTTCGAGGTCGCCACGGGGAAGGCGACGCCGGTCACCGACGGCTTCGCCCAGGCCTTCGCCCCGGCCTTCTCCCGGGACGGGGCGCTGCTCTACTTCGCGGCCTCCGTGGACATCGGGCCCAAGCTCTTCGACCTCGACCTCAGCGCCAACAACCTCCGCCGCCACGAGGAGAACCTCTACCTCGCGGTCCTGAAGAAGGACGGGAAGAACCCCTTCGCCCCGAAGAGCGACGAGGGCACGGGCCCCCGGGACGACAAGAAGGACGAGAAGAAGAACGGGAAGAAGGACGGGAAGAAGGAGGAGAAGCCGGAGGAGAAGAAGGACGAGGAGAAGAAGCCCGAAGAGAAGCCCGAAGAGAAGAAGGAAGAGAAGAAGGAGGAGAAGAAGGAGGAGGCGAAGAAGGAGCCCGAGAAGCCGTCCATCGACCTCGAGGGCCTCGACCAGCGCATCCTCGCGCTGCCGGACGCCCGGGGGGACTTCCGGAACCTCCGCGGCGGCAAGGACCGCCTGCTCCTCATCGAAAACCGCCCCGACGGACGCAGCGACCTCCGGGCCTACGACCTCGACGCGAAGAAGCTGGACACCCTCCACGAGCGGGTGGACGACTTCCGGGTCTCGGCCGACGGGGAGACGGTGCTCTTCCGCCGCGGGAAGGAGGTCTTCCTCGGCGACGCCCGGGCCGGCAGCCCCAAGCGCCTCGACCTCGACGGGACGCGCGTCCGGGTGGAGCCGGAGAAGGAGTGGCCGCAGATCCTGCGGGAGGCCTGGCGCATCCAGAGGGACTGGTTCTACGACCCCGCCATGCACGGCGTGGACTGGGACGCCATGTGGGACCGCTGGAGCGTCTTCCTCCCCCACGTGCGCTGCCGGGCCGACCTCCGGCTCCTCACGGGCGAGATGATGGGGGAGCTCTGCTGCGGGCACGAGTACCTCTGGGGCGGCGAGGAGGAGCCGGGTCCCCAGGGGGTGGGCACGGGGCTGCTGGGAGCCGACTGGGAGGCGGCGGAGGGGAAGTACCGCATCCTCCGCATCTACCGGGGCCAGAACTGGAACCCGGGGCTCCGCGCCCCGCTCACGGAGCCGGGGGTGGACGCCCGGGAGGGGGACTTCCTGCTGTCCTTGAATGGCCGGCCCGTGGTCCCCCCGGAGAACCTGCTGGCAGCCTTCGAGGGGACCGCCGGGCACCAGGTGGAGATCGTCCTCTCCGCGAAGGTCGACGGGTCGGAGCCGCGGAAGTCGGTCGTCGTCCCCGCGGGCGACGAGGGGCAGCTCCGCCGCCTCGCCTGGGTCGAGGACTGCCGCCGCCGCGTGGACCGGCTCTCGGGGGGCCGGCTCGCCTACATCTACATGCCGGACACCGGGGACCGCGGGCTCGCTTCCTTCGACCGGGACTTCTACAGCCAGCTCGACCGGGAGGGCGTCGTCCTCGACGAGCGCTACAACGGGGGCGGGAAGGTCGCGGACTACGTCGTGCAGATGCTCTCGCGCCGGGTGCTCTGCTGGTGGGTGAACCGCGAGGGGTGGGTGGGCCGCACGCCATGGGGGACGATCCAGGGCCCCAAGGTCATGGTCATCAACGAGAGCGCCGGGTCGGGGGGCGACGCCATGCCCTGGATGTTCCGGCAGGAGCGCCTGGGGACTCTCGTCGGGACCCGGACCTGGGGCGGGCTCGTCGGGATCTCCGGGTACCCCGGGCTCGTGGACGGGGGAGGCGTCACTGCGGCCACCTTCGGCATCCTCGACCCCTCGGGGAACTGGGTCGTCGAGAACGAGGGCGTCGCCCCGGACATCGAGGTGGTGGAGACCCCGAAGGACGCCGCCGAGGGGCGCGACCCGCAGCTCGAGAAGGCGGTCGAGGTGGCGATGAAGGCGCTCGAGACCTTCCGGCCCGTACCGAAGCCGGAGTACCGGCCGCCGGCGAAGCGGTAGCCTCTGGGGGTGAAGCAGCACCAGGCGTCGATCACCGTCCGGACGCGGGGCCGGGGCCTCGTGGACGTCACTCCCGAGGTCCAGGCCGCGGTCCGGGCCTCGGGGGTGCGGACGGGGCTGGCGGTCGTCTTCTGCCGCCACACCTCCTGCTCGCTCGTCATCCAGGAGAACGCCGACCCCGGTGCCCGCCGGGACGTCGAGCGCTTTCTCGAGCGCCTCGCCCCCGAGGGGGACCCGGCCTACGAGCACGTGGCCGAGGGCCTCGACGACGCCCCGTCCCACCTCCGTTCGGCGGTGACGCGGACGAGCGAGAGCATCCCGGTCGCGGGCGGGGTCCTCGCGCTCGGGACCTGGCAGGCCCTGTGGCTCTGCGAGCACCGGGTCCGGCCCCACGCCCGGACCCTGCTGGTCCACGTCACGGGGGAGTGAGACGCCGGCCGTGGACCCGGCCCTCGTCCACGCGGCAGTCGCCGCCGCGGCGGGAATCATCCGGACCGCGGGGCCGAGGGGAGACGATGGGGGGATGGCCCCGGTCCAGGCCCCGCCCCGGTCCCTCCTCGCCCCCCTGACGATCCGGGGGCGGGGCCGCTCCGTCACCTTCCCCGTGGCGGCTCTGCTGGCGCCCATGGACGGGATCACGGACCCGGCCTTCCGCGGCCTCGTGCTCGACCTGGGCGACGCCGGGGGGGCGGTGACGGAGTTCCTGCGCCTTTCGTCCGCGCCCATCGGCGGCTCCGCCATCCGGCGGGAACTCGGCCTGCGCCGCCCCCCGGTTCCCGTGGGAATCCAATTCATGACTCCGGGCGTGGATCACCTTGCTGTCTCGGTGCAGAACGCCTCTCAAGAAGGCGCAGATTGGATCGACCTCAACTTCGGCTGCCCCGCGAAGCGCGTCTTCAACAGGTGCGCGGGGTCGGCCCTGCTGGCGGACCCGGGGAAGGTGGAGGCCATCGTCGCGGAGGCCGTCTCCGCGACCGACCTCCCCGTCTCGGCCAAGGTCCGCGCCGGCATCGACGACGACGCGCACCTCGAGGAGGTCCTCGACGCCGCGGCCTCCGGCGGGGCGGCCATGGTCACCCTCCACGCGAGGCTCCGGCGCGATTCCTACGCCGCGCCGGCCCGCTGGGAGTGGATCGCCCGTGCCGCGGAGTTCCTGCGGGCGCGGCATCCCTCCGTCGTCCTCCTCGGCAACGGCGGCATCGACTCCGCCGGGGACGCCCGCCGCATGGCGGCGGAGACCGGCTGCGACGGCGTCATGGTCGGCCGGGCGGCCTTCGCCGACCCGTTCATCTTCCGGCGCCTGCGGGGCGGACCCCCGGCCGGGCCCGCGGAGGCCGCGGGGTTCGCGCTCCGGTACATGGACGCCGTCCTCGCCCCTGGGGCGCTCCGCGGCGGCGCGGGGAAGGTGAAGCAGTTCGTCCGGTACACCTCTGCGGGGGGGTTCTTCGAGGGGCGGGAGGAGGAGCGGGTGGCCCTCCTGCGCTCCCCGGGGACGGAGTCGATCCGCACCTTCTTCTCCGGATGCCTCGAAGCACCTGCGCCGGACGCACCTTCACCGCTGGTGGACGGAACCGAATCCCCGGAAGGCCGTTTGCCCTAGGATGGCCGAAGCGATGGGGATCGCCAGCACGCGTCCGGTGACGAAGGACCGTCCGGCCGCCGGGCCGGAAGAGTCCCGGGGCCGGGTCCACGCCGTGCGGACGCGCGCCTCCCGGGGCGGCCTCGGCCGGAGCTTCCTCCTGTCCGCCCTCCTCCACGGGGTGGCGCTCGGGGCGCTGGTGTTCCTGGGTGTCCGCGGTGGAGGCCTCCCGCCCCGGCCCGTGACCCTGGAGGCCTCGGTCGCGGCCGAGGTGACGCTCGAGGAGATCCCGCCGCTTGACCCGCGGCCCCCGGAAGTGGCCGAGCCGCCGGCCGACGGGGAGACGCTGCTCGAGGAGGTCCAGGCGGATCCCGACCCTCGCCTCCTGGATTCGAGGTCCCCCCGGGCGACCGGGCTCCCCGACATGGGGATCCCGGGGCCCGGCCCGGGGACGACGCCGCGGGCGGTGCGCCGACCGCGCAGCGGCGGAAGTGGGAGAGGGGCCCTCCAGGAACCGCCTTCGCCTGCCGCCGTTGCGGCGCCGGCTCCTCAGGCCGCGGCGCAGGGTCTCCTCCCGGCCCGGCGGGACGCCGAGCGCTGCCCGTCCCCGGTCTACCCCTCCCGGGAGCGGGACCGCGGGATCGAGGGGACCGTGCGGCTGCGGGTCGCGGTGGCCGCGGACGGGACGGTGGAATCCGTCGAGGTCGCTTCGTCCAGCGGCTCGGCGGCGCTGGACGCGTCCGCGGCCGAGGCGGTCCGTTCCTGGCGCTTCCTCCCGGCCACGCTCGACGGCGCCGCCGTGCACTCGGTCGTCCTCCAGCCCGTTTCCTTCGGGCTCGTGGACAGGCGCTGATGCAGGATCCTGCGCCGTTCGCGCCCCGGAGCCTGAACCCATGAAGCGGGACCTGCCGGCCCTGGCCCTCCTCGCCTGCCTCGCCGGTGCCCTGACGTCCTGCAGCGGCGGCGGGGGCGGACCTTCCACCGCCCCGACCACCCCCCCGCCCGCGTCCGCGAAGCCGTCCGCGGATCCGGCGAAGGCGTCGCCCGGGGCCCCGCCTCCCGCCCCCCCGGCTTCGACGATCCCCCCCGACGCCGGGGAGGTTTCGACGACGGTCTCAGGACTCCGGACCTGCGTGCTCCGGCCGGGCACGGGGGCGGTCCACCCGAAGACCGGGGACATGGTGAGGGTCCACTACACGGGCTGGCTCCAGGACGGGACCGAGTTCGACTCCTCGCGCCGCCACGGAGGCCCCGCCGAGTTCGAGGCGGGCTCCCTCATCCCGGGCTGGAACGAGGCCCTCTCCCTCATGACCGAGGGGGCACGGTGGAAGATCACGGTGCCAGCGGCGCTCGGCTACGGCGAGGCCGGCTCACCCCCGCGGATCCCCCCCGGGGCGACCCTCGTCTTCGAGCTGGAGCTGCTCGGGCTCCGCGCGGTGCCCGCCTTCCGCGCCCCGGACCCGAAGGTCCAGAAGAGGACCGCCTCGGGCATAGGCTACGAGGTGCTGGAGGCCTCGGAGGGGGAGCGGCCCGGTCCCGGGGACGCCTTCGAGCTGGAGTACGCGCTCTGGACCGAGGACGGGGCGCTCCAGGACTCATCGCTCAAGAGCGGCCAGAACATCGCCGGCCGGACCGAGGACATGCGCCTGCCGTTCCTCAAGGAGATCCCCTTCGTCATGCGGGCGGGGGAGACCTTCCTGTGCGAGGTGCCCTCGGAGCAGGGCTTCGGGAGCCGGGGCCCTCCCCGGTTCCCCGCGGGGTCGAAGAGCCTCTGGCACCTTCGGCTCGTCCGCGTCGCGAAGCCCTCCGACCCGCCGCCCTTCGCCAGGCCGCCCGAGGCGGCCCTCGTGAAGCTCCCGGGCGGCCTCGGCATGCAGGTCCTGAAGGAGGGCGCGGGCGCCTCCCCGAAGATGGGGGAGAGCGTCGTCGTCCACTACGCGGGCTGGCTCACCGACGGCACGCTCTTCGATTCCTCCTGGCAGCGGGGGCTCCCGGCCACCTTCCGGCTGGCAGCGGGAGGGCTGATCCCAGGCTGGATCGAGGGACTCCAGAGGATGAAGCCCGGGGGAGAGGCCCTGCTCGTGGTCCCCCCGGAGATGGGCTACGGCGCCCGGGGGGCCGGCGCGAAGATCCCGCCCAACGCGACCCTCGTCTTCCGGGTCGCCCTCATCGAGGTCCGGTAGGGAGGGGCACCGCAGGCCTGCCGGCCCGAACCCGGCGCGGGTCCTTGGCAACGGGCCCCGCGCGGGGTCCAATGGGCCGGAGCATGGAGGCGCAGATACTCCCCTTCACCCCCGAGGTCGCCCGCGAGACCGACCCGCTCTACGAGCGGGTCCGGTCGGTCATGCCCCGCTGGGAGTGGGAGACCCGCGCCCCGCTCGTGGCGGCCATCAACCGGCTCAAGCGCGAGCGGCACGCGGTCATCCTCGGCCACAACTACATGGTCCCCGAGGTCTTCCACGGGATCTCCGACTTCACCGGCGACTCCCTGGAACTGTCGCGCCGGGCGCGGGACTCGGACGCGGACATCATCGTCTTCTGCGGCGTCCACTTCATGGCGGAGACGGCGAAGATCCTGAACCCCTCCCGCACGGTCCTCATCCCCGACCTCGAGGCGGGGTGCTCGCTCGTCGAGGGCATCACGGTGGGGGACGTGCGCCTCATGAAGGAGCGCCACCCCGGGGCGCCCGTCGTCTCCTACGTGAACACGCCCGCCTCCATCAAGGCCGAGTCCGACGTCTGCTGCACCTCGGCCAACGCGGTGGAGGTGGTCGAATCGCTGGGGGTCGAGGAGGTCATCTTCCTCCCCGACGAGTACCTCGCGCGAAACGTGGCCGCGAGGACGAAGGTCCGGGTCCACGCCTGGAAGGGGCGCTGCATCGTCCACGAGAAGTTCACCGTGGACGAGATCCGCGCCTACCGGGAGCAGTTCCCGGGCATCGAGGTCCTGGCCCACCCGGAGTGCTCGCCGGAGGTCTGCGCCGAGGCCGACTTCACCGGGTCCACGAAGGGGATGATCGACCACCTCGACCATCCGCGGTCGGCCCGCGTCATCCTCATCACCGAGTGCTCCATGGCGGACAACGTGCAGGGCGCCCACCCGGAGCTGGAGTTCGTCAAGACCTGCACGCTCTGCCCCCACATGAAGAAGATCACGCTCGAGAAGGTGCTCGCCTCGCTCCGGGAGTCGAAGTTCGAGATCCGGCTCGAGGAGGGGATGCGGCTTCGGGCGCTTCGCGCCGTGGAGCGCATGCTGGCCGTCGGCCGCTCGGACTGACGGGGACGCTCCTCGGAGATTCGGTTGTCTGGGGATAGCCGGGAATCGCCCCCGGTCCCGGGCTCGTTCTCCACAAACAACCGAATCTCCGAGGAACGTCCCCCCTTCCCGCCCCGGCGGGCGGGTGTACGATCCGGGTCTGGTCCGGCGTACCTGGAGGGCGGGTCCATGAAGCGGAACCTCGCGGCGGCGGCGGCGGTCCTTCTCCTCGCGGGCTGCGGGGGCGGCGGGGGAGGGGGCGGGCCGGAGGGCGGCGGGCAGGCCCGGGTCCGGGCCGGGGCGGCCCTCATGCTCGTGGCGGGCATGGCCCCCATCCCGCCCGGGGAGGCCGGCGCCTGGGCGGACGGCGTGGACCTGGAACGCCTCGGCATCGATCCCTGGACCGTGGACGCCTACTACGACCTCACGACCCCGGCGGGGGAGCCCTTCCAGTTCGACGCGGTGAGCCGGCGGCCCGGGAACTCCGGGGAGGTCACCCTCTCGCTCGCCCACGCGGCCGACGACGGGAACACCCCGGTCGGCGGCCCCGAGACGGTGGCGGAGGTCGGGATCGTGCCCTCGGCGTCCGGCGCCGTGGACAACGCCCCCTGGCTCGACGCCCACGGGGACGGCTTCGGCCGCATCAGCCTCCGCGGGACGGTGGACGCCGACCAGGTGCTGGCGGTGCGGGCGGTCGTGGGCGGGGAGACGACGACGGTGCTCGTGCGGGTCGGCATCGGCGACGAGTCCCCCATCAACCTCGCCGCGCGCACCGAGACCGACTACCCCGGCGTGACCGACGCGCGGGACCTCTACTCCAGCAACTCGTGGATGTTCGGCCTCCCGACGGCGGCGGTCTCCGGGGACCGCACGACCATCGTCGCCTACGAGGGGGACCGGGCCGATCCCTCCCGCTACGCCCGCTACGAGATGCGCCTGCAGCTGGACAACCTGGGCGGCGGGGTGACGGGCGGGGCCTCGGAGGAGGCCTCCGCGGACTCCGGGAACTGGCGCGACCACGAGGTGGCCGGGCTCTACAACACGCTGGCCCTCGTCCACAGCGGCGTCGAGGACGTGACGGTGCGGCTCTCCTTCGACCGCGGCGCGACCTTCGCGCAGACGAAGACCCTGGAGACCGGGAGCAACGGCTGGGTCCCGCGTCTGGCCCAGGTCGCCATGGCGGCGGACTACACGCTGGCGGTCGCCTGCTGGAAGTCGGGCCGGGACGAGGGGGGGACCACGGACCTCAACCTCGTCCTCGGGCGGCCGTCGGACTTCGACGGGGGCGGCTCCCCGACGCGCTACGCCTTCGACCCGGCGATCACGGTCCGCCGCGTGGCGGGGGACGCGACGCCGCTGCTCACGGGGCTCGCCTGGTCCGGGGGCGGCGACCTCGTCGTGGGCTACGGGTTCTCCACCTTCACCAGCAACCCGGACCGGACCTGGACGAGCCTCACGCAGAACCGCTGCGCGGTGATCCCCTGGGAGGGGGATCTGCGCGACACGCTCGTCGAGGAGGACGAGGTGGTCGGGAAGGACCCGTCGGTGGCGGTGCTCGGGAGCGGCGACGCGATGCGCATCTTCTTCGCCTATGAAGCCTCGGACGGCGTGCGCCTGGCGGTGAGCGGCGACGCCGGCCGGACCTTCGGCCCGCCCCGGGACACGGGCGACCCCTCCTCCTCCGTCCCCACGGTGCTGGCGAGGGACCAGGGGGGCGAGGCCCGCGTGGACCTCCTGTACATGGCCCAGGGAGCCGAGGGGGCCGAGATCCACCTCGTGCACTGGGACGACTTCGACGAGGGCGCGCCCGCGACCTACCGCCTCACCACGGCGAAGATGGTGCCGAGCGCGTCGACGCCGCGGGACCGGGCGGTCCCCGGGGCGGCCTTCGGCATCCTGCCCCCGGACTACGGCTACCGCACGACGCAGGTGGCGTGGTTCGGGTACGACGCGGTGCTGGACGGGGACGACGTCGTCCTCGTCTACGACGAGCAGACCTACGACGCCATGGTCTTCCTCGGCGGCGGGTGGTTCGAGGGCGGCAGAGGCTGGGACGTGGGGCTGGCGGCTGCCCCGGGTGCGGAGTTCTCCCCGGCGGAGCCTCCGCCGCTCGCGCCGGGCCTGACCGAGCCCGTCCCGGCCCCCGACCCCGACCACATGCACCAGCTGAAGATGCTGCGCCTGGACTGAGCCTCCGCTTCCGGTAGGATCCGGCCCGCCGATCCCCCAGGGGGATCCCGGGAGGCCCCGCCTTGAAGCGGTTCCGCGCGCTCGCCTTCGCCCTCCTCTCCGCCTTCGCCTTCCTGCCCCTCCCCGCCCCGGCGCAGGATGCGGGCCCCGTCGACCCGACCCCCTTCCTCGGGGACGACTGGTACGGGGTCTACCTGATGGGCACCAAGTCGGGATGGGCCCACATCACCTCGGCCCGGGAGGACCGCGGCGGCGTCCCCGCCGTCGTCGTCCGGAGCCGGATGGAGATGAGGGTCCAGTCGATGGAGGAGAAGACCGAGATCCGCCTCCAGCTGCGGGCCGCCTACGAGGCCGGCGGCTCCCAGGGGCTCCTGGAGTCCTGGTTCCTGCAGGAGATGGGGACCGCCGCGGTCGAGCGGAGCGGGACCCGGGTGAAGGATGGCTTCCTCATCGTGACGATGCAGGGGAAGGAGGAGGTCGGCCGGGAGACCATCCCCGCCCCCCGCGAGACGCTGCGGGACGCGCTGTGCGGGCACGTCCTCGCCGCGGGCGGGGCGGCCGCGGGCACGAAGAGGAAGGCGCCCTCCTTCGACCTGGAGGAGGGGAGGGACACGGAGCACGAGTACGAGGTGGTCGGGACGGAGGACGCCTTCGCGGACGGGGTCCGAACGAAGATCGTCGTGATCCGGCAGAAGAACCTGGAGACGGGGGACTCCTTCACCGTGAAGGCGAGCCCGGCCGGGAGGATGCTGGAGATGGAGTTCGCGGGGGCCGTGAAGGTCCGCCTCGAGCCCGAGGCCCTCGCGAAGGACATCCGGTACTCGGCGGACCTCTTCCTCGAGGGGCTCCTCCGCCCGGACCGGAAGCTCGGTCCCCCCGGGAAGGTGCGGTCCCTCGCGCTCCGCCTCCGCGGGGCCGACGAGGCCCTCCGGTTGCCCTCCGACGGGCGGCAGGCGGTGACGAGGGAGGCGGACGGCTCCCTCCTCCTGACGATCCGGGCCGACGCGCCCCGCGACGGCCTCCCGGAGGCGACCGCGAAGGAGACGGCGGACGCGCTCCGCCCCTCCGCGGAGTTCCCCTGCGACAACCCCGAGGTGCGGGCGCTGGCCCGGAAGGCCGCGGGCGACGCCTCCACGCCCGAGGGGAAGGTCCGGAGCCTGGTGGACTTCGTCGGCGCCTACGTCGAGGACGCCGACAGCCTGTCCTGCCTCTCGGCCCTGGACGTCCTGCGGGCGAAGAAGGGGGATTGCTCCGAGCACACGCTGCTGTTCGTCGCCCTCTGCCGGGCGGAGGGGCTCCCCGCCCGGGACGTGGGGGGGCTCATGTACGCCGGGGACGATCTCGGCGCCTTCGGCGGCCACGCCTGGGCGGAGGTGGCGCTCGGCGGCCGCTGGGTCTCGGCGGACCCCACCTGGGGGGAGTTCCCCGTGGACGCCACCCACATCCTCCAGGGGACCGGGAACCAGGCCGAGAACACGCTCCGCCTCCTGTCCAGGAAGGTGAAGGTCGAGGTCGTCTCCATGGAGACGGCGAGGTAGGCCTGGATTCCCATGGAGGCATCCCGGATCCGCCTCCTCGTCCCCGTCGGAGGAGTGGTCCTGTTCGCCGCGGGGTTCCTCCTCGGCTGGTGGGCGGGGTCGGGGGGGACGGCGGGCCCGGGCCGGGGGGAGGGGATCGCCGCGGGAGCGGCTTCATCGAGGCGGGCCGCGGCGCAGGCGACCGTCCGTCGGCGGGAGGAGCCCGCGGGATTCCGGGAGGGCGGTCCCCCCGCAGCGAAGGAGGGTGACCCCGGGGAGGAGCCGAAGGAGGGCCCGGCGGATCCCGGGGACTGGGAGAAGGCGCCCGCCGGCGTCGGGACCCGCTGGACCGAATCCTCCCGGGGCGCAGCCCCGGCGCGCGCCGTGGAGCCTCCCCCTCCCTATGCCCTGCCGGAGACGATCCGCGGCCGCCTCGTGGACGCCCTCACGGGGAAGCCGATCCCCGGGGCGGGAGTGTCGCTCCTCTGGCAGACCAACGACGGGACCCTCGGCGGGGGCATGTCGGCCGAGATGGCCGAGGACGGCTCCTGGACGCTGGACCCCCGGGACACGATGCGGAGGCAGGCGGAATCGATGTTCCGCGGTCTCGACGAGTACCATCGCAGGCAATACGCCACGCCCGAGGATCTCTTCGCGGACCTCGAGTACGGCATCCGCGCCTCCGCCAAGGGGTACGAGACCGTCGAGGGCCCCGAGCCGGGGGAGGAGACCGACTTCCGCCTCGTCCCTGAGGGGCGGGACCGGCTCCCCGGCGCGGTCCGCGTGGACGCCCGCTGGTCCGACGGGAGCCGGTACCCGGGGCGGCTCCTCGTCCGCTTCTCCTCCCCCGACCGGGAGGGCTTCTCCCAGTGGGCGCTCTCCGAGAGCGACGGGACCTTCCTGTTCCCGGGCGTCCCCTCGGGGCCCTGGTCGGTGATCGCGGCGGGCAAGCACTGCACGGGCGTGGATGTCAGGGTCTCCGAGGCGGGGGAGGTCCGCGCGTCGCTTCGCGTTCCGCGCAAGGGGCTGGAGGAGGACGAGCACGCGCCGTCGGGCGATCCGCGGGAAGTCGCAGTCTCCCTGGGCGACCTGCGGGCGGGCGCCGGCGCCTCCGTCCGGGCCGAGGCGCGGAAGGGGCTCTTCTTCCGGAGCGAGGTCGTGGCGGGCGGGGCGTTCTTCCCCGGGCTCCCCGCCGGCCGCTGGGAGTTTGTCCTCCAGGCGCCGGAACAGGAGGAGGCGCGGTTCCAGGCCGAGGTTGCGGCGGGGAGCGGGAGGCTGACTCTCCGCTTCCCGCCGCACACGACCGGGGACGCCCCGCCCCGTTAGGGTGGGCGGAGCCCTAGTCCCCGCCACCGCCCATCCACCCCGTGCCGAAGTCCGGGGTGTCGTTCCCGTTTCCCGAGCCCTGGAAGCCCGGGCCGCCCGTGTCGTAGGTGTTCCCCTCGAACTGGTCGAAGCCTCCGCCGTCCACGACGTCGACCCCGTTGTCGGTGAAGGTGGACCCCGTGACGTCGGTCCCCGTCGTCCAGTTGCCGAGCCCGCAGGTGCCCGCGCCGGTGCCGCTGCAGCCCACGACCTCGTTCCCCGGGCCCGGCTCCCAGCACCAGGCATCCCAGTTCCACCGGAGGTTCTCGACCACTCGGAAGCCCTCGCCGACGCAGCCCAGGACGCTGTTCCCCTCGAGCCTGTTCCCCGAGCCGCGGACGACGAATCCGTGGCCGAGGCGCGCGCCGTCCTGGATCGTCCCATTGTTGGCGACCGTGTTCCGGCGGAGCAGGTTCCCCTCGCCGACGACCACGACGCCCGTATCGCCCCCGTACCGGGCCTCGTTGTCCTCGAGGACGTTCCCGTCCCCTTGGACGAGGATCGAAGGCATCCCGAAGGGGACGCCAGTGGAGACATTTCCGGTGACGGCGTTCCCGTCCCCCCAGACGTCCAGGAGCGCTCCCTGCATGGTGTTGTCCGCCACCGTCCCCTCGGCCCCGTTCAGGATGATCCCGTTCACGCCCAGCGTCGCGATTGTGTTCCCCTCCACCCGGGCCCCGTCCCCGGAGACCTGGATGGGGAGGCAGTGGGGCGAACCCGTGAGGCCGACCCCGGAGATCGATGCGTCCTCGCCATTGACGAAGACCCCCGTCGAGTTCATGGGCAGCCGGCCCCCGAGGAGGACCTCGCCGCCCTCCAGGTCCGCCCGATCCCCCTCGATGAGGACGGCGAAGGCCTCCCTCCGGCGGCTCGCGATGCGGCGGAAGGAGCAGTCCCGGAGCGCGGCGTCGTCCCCGGCGACCTCCACGCCGCCTCGCAGGAAGGACACCCCCTGCACCGAGACCCCGTCGGCGGCGACTACGAGCGCCGGCGGGACGCGGTCGTCGTCCCGGCGAAGCCCCGGGCCCAGGATCCGCGTCCCCTCCTCGCCGACGATGGTGACGCGGTCGGTCGCAAGGGTGAAGGGCCCCCGGAAGGTCCCCCGGCCGAGCAGGACGGTGTCCCCCGGTCTCGCCGAGTCGAGGGCCTCCTGCAGGTCGCGGAAGTCGCCGGGCACGAGGATGTCGTCGGCCCGGGCCGCGGGTGCGAAGACGGAGAGAGATACCAGAACGACTCCGATGGGTGGGGCGCGCCGCATGGTCATTCCTTTCCCCCGCAGGGAACTCACCGCGTGAGCCCGGGACCCATGCTACCCCGGGCGGGACACCCGTCAAGGCGGCGGGGCGGAGGGGAACCGGAGGATTCGGTGCCTCCCGTCACCGCAGCCCGTAGGCGGTGACGCGCCCTCCGGCTCCGACGAAGACCCTACCCTCCGCCACCACGGGGACGGCGAACTTCACCGCGGGGCCCGCCTCGTCCCGCCGCCCCGCGGCGTCGCTGCGCCAGATCTCGTCCGCGAGGTCCAGAGCGTCGAAGGCGTGGAGGATCGCCGGGCCTCCGGCGGCGAAGTCGTCGGTCTGCAGGGCCCAGACGACGCCGCCCCCGGTCCCGTCCGCCGAGACCACGGGCGAGGCGCCGGGGAACCCCATGAAGACGGAGGACATCGAGACGGGGGCCGTCGAGAGGGCCCCTCCCTGCAGCGCGTAGCAGCGGAGCCGGTCGTCCGCCCCCTGGAAGTAGACCCGCCCGTTCCAGTGGGCGGGGGTCCCGAAGACGGGGCCCGCCGCCTCCGGGAGCACCTGCACCGCCCCGGCGTCCGAGACGCCGTCGTAGCCGCCGAGGTCGTCCCTGTCGAGCAGGTAGATGGACCCGGCCTTGGACCCGAAGAGGAGGAGGTGCGGGCGCGGGCCCGGCTGGTCGGGGAGGAGGAGGACGCCGCCGGACCCGAGGTCGATGTCCTCGGCCTCGAGGATCGCCTGGTCGAAGGGGGCGAAGAAGTCCCGGGGGTCGAGCCCCGCGGCGGGGTCGAGGCGCACCGCGGCGTCCCCGAGGTCCCGCCCCGCCGAGGCCGCCGAGAAGGTCCCGTTCCCGGTGGTGAGGTAGATGGACCCCGCCCCGTCGGCCGCAGGCGCCCCGCCGGACATCCAGATCCCCCCTTCCCCGCCGTCGGGGGTCGCGCAGAAGGTCGCCGTCCTCTCCAGCGTCTCCGCGTCGAAGCCCAGCACCCAGCCGTGGTAGGGCCCGACGTCGCACTGCGAGGCCCAGGCGACGAAGACCGTGCCCTCCAGCAGGAGGAGCCCGCAGCGCTGGTGGTTGCGGAGCGGGTCGAAGGGGACGAGCCCGTCCGTCCCGCCCTCGCCCGTCCCCGGCACCGTCGCCTCGATCTCGACGGGCGAGCCCGGACGGTCGCGGCCCGTGGCGACCTCCAGCGCGTGGAGGCGCTGGACCCAGGCCCCGTCCTCCTTGGTCCGGGCCACGAGGTAGGCGGTGCCCGTCGCGGGGTCCACGACCGGCGTCCCGGTGATCCCGATCTCCGGCGCGAGGTTGCCGCACTCCGTGTCCTCGGAGGGGACCGGCGTCACGCCCCGCCCGCGGGCGAGGCGCCGCTTCCACAGGCCGCGCCCGCGCCGGTCGGCGTCGAGCGCGTAGACCGTGTCGTGCTCGGTGGCGACGAGCAGCACGGTGCGCGTCCCCCGGCCGGGGACCTCCGTCCCGGGAAGGTAGAGAGGCTGCGCGTAGACTTCGCCGTCCACCCTCCGCGCCCAGACCTTCCCGAAGGAGCCCGAGGCGACGGCCTCCGGCGTCAGCACCGTCTCCCGGAGGTTCGCGCCGGAGCGCGCGAGGTCGTAGCGGTAGGTCGTCACTGTGACCCGGGGCTCCGCCCGGGGCCCCGGCGGCGCCCCGCCGGCCGGGGCGGCGAGCAGGACCGCGAACGGGATCAGGACGGGGCGCACGGGGGTCGGATGCCTCCGGAAGGACTCGTTCTCAGGCTGGGATGCGGTGCCGAGCCTATGTCAAGTCGCGGTTCGGAGCGAGGAGATGCATGCCGGGAAAGGACGCCTTCACGTGGCAATGGCGGGGGGCGGTGCCATGGGGTAGCGGCGCCTTCCCCGCCGGGTCCGCCCGGACCGGGCAAGGGGACTCCCGGGGCCCCTGGTGGAGTCCTCGGATACGAACGAACAATGGCAAACCGCCGCCTCGCAGCCGGGCGCGCGCTGGTGCCCCCCGCAGGACTCGAACCTGCGACCCGGCCATCAGGAGACGGTCCCAAACCCTTGTCGTTACAGCCGCTTGCAGCAAATGGTCGGCCGAAGGGTCTTCGGGATTCCGCCGAAGGGTGCGGAGATGCGAACCCCTTGCGGATCCGGCATTCGCGCCGGTCGAGGTCCGTCCACCGGGGGCGAATGGACGCCCGTCGTCGCGGGGCGGGCCGCCCGCGCCGCGGCCGCGCCGGATCCGCCTCACGCCCAGACGACGGGGTCGTGGAGGGAGGGCGGGGCGCCCTCGGTCTCGGGACGGGGGCGGACGCGGATGCCCCAGCCGAAGGAGCCGGTGCCGCGGACGCGCCAGGTCCCCTCGAAGCGCCGGGCCGGGCCCTCACCGGCCGGGGCGGCGGCGAGGGGGAGGACCTCGACCTCGCGGAGTCCGCCGTCGGCCTCCCGCCGCCCCGCGACCAGCTCGACGCGGAGGTCCTCCGGCGAGAGGGGGCCCGGGTCCACCTCCACCTGCACCGCGAGGGCGTCGCCGGGGCGCGCCGCGTCCGCCCCGGCGACGGCGGCGGACAGGATCCGCATCTCCGCCATCCCCCGCCGCATGCGGACCCACGCCGCGGCCCGGGCGCGCGCTGCGGCGAACCCGTCCGCGCGGAGCTCCGCGGCGCGCCTCGCGAGCGGCTCGTAGGCCCGCGACGCGTACTCCTCGACCATGCGGGCGGTGTGGAACACGGGGGGAAGCGTGGCGAGGCATCGGCGGACCCGCTCGAGCCAGGCGCGGGGGAGGCCGTCCGGGCCCCGGCGGAAGAAGAGCGGCGCCACCTCCTCCTCGAGGAGCCGGTAGAGGTCCGCCGCGTCGGCCGCGTCGCGCGCCGCGTCCGCCGCGCCGGAATCCGCGCCGCCGATGCGCCAGCCGTTCGTCCCGTCGAAGCCCTCGAGCCACCATCCGTCGCCGACGGAGAGGTGGAGGACGCCGTTGGCCGCCGCCTTCATGCCCGAGGTGCCGCTCGCCTCCAGCGGCGGACGCGGCGTGTTGAGCCAGACGTCGGCGCCCTGCACGAGGAGGCGTGCGAGCCCGAGGTCGTAGTCCTCGAGGACGAAGAGCCGCCCGGCGAAGGCGGCGCTCCGGGAGAGCCGGGCGACGCGGGCGAGGAGCTGGGAGGCCGCGGCGTCCCGGGGGTGGGCCTTGCCCGCGACCAGGATCCGCACGGGGCGCCCGGCCCCGTCCAGGATGCGGAGGAGGCGGTCCGGGTCGCGGAGGAGGAGGTCGGCCCTCTTGTAGAGGGCGAAGCGCCGCGCGAACCCGACGAGGAGCGCCGCCTCGTCGAGGCCCGCGAGCGAGCGTTCGAGGAGGCCCGGATCGTCCGCCCCCTCCCCGGAGGCCCGGAGGAGGCGGGCGCGCACGGCGTCGAGGAGCCTTCGGCGCAGCCTCGAGCGGACCTCCCAGAGCGCGGCCGGGTCGAGGCCCGGGGCCCGCCCCGCGAAGTCGGCCGGCTCCACCGCGCGGCCCTCCGCGCCCAGGAGCCGCGCCATCTCCCCCGCGGTCCAGGCCCCTAGATGGACCCCGTTCGTCACCGCGTCCACGGGGACCTCGTGGGCGAGGAGGTGGGGACGGAGTCCGAGCAGGATCCGCCGGCTCACGCGCCCGTGCTCGCGGCTCACGCCGTTCACCGCGGAGGAGAAGTGGATCGCGAGCCCCGTCATGTTGAAGAGCCCGGGCTCCGATGGCGTGGAGCCGAGGAGGAAGAACTTCTCCCAGGGGAGCCCGATCCACGAGGAGGCGTCGGAGAAGTACCGGCGCATCAGGTCCTCGCCGAAGCGGTCGTGCCCCGCGGGGACCGGGGTGTGCGTGGTGAAGGCCGTCCCCGCGCGAACCACCTCGCGGGCCTCGGAGAAGGTGAGGCAGTCGTCGCGGACCAGCTGTCCGACGCGCTCCAGCGGGACGAAGGCCCCGTGACCCTCGTTCAGGTGGAAGACCGAGGGGCGGATGCCGAGCCGCTCGAGGAGGCGCACGCCGCCCCGCCCGAGCACGATCTCCTGCCGGAGCCTCGCTTCCGGGTCCCCCCCGTAGAGGACGTGGGTCACGGTCCGGTCTTCGGGGCGGTTCGCGGCGAGGTCCGTGTCGAGGAGGAACAGCGGCACGCGTCCGACCCGGGCCCTCCAGGCGCGGAGGGTGAGCGTGCCGCCGGGGATCGGGAGCGCCACGAGGACCGGCCGGCCCTCCGCGTCCTCGACGAGGTCCAGCGGGAGGAGGCGCGGGTCCACCTCGTCCTCGACGACCTGCTGCTCGACGCCTCCCTCCAGGCGCTGGCGGAAGTAGCCTCGCCGGTAGAGGAGGCCGATCGCGACGAGGGGCAGGCCGAGGTCGCTGGCCGAGCGGAGGTGATCGCCGGCGAGGATCCCGAGGCCGCCGCCGTAGACGGGCAGGCACTCGTGGAGCCCGTACTCCGCGCAGAAGTAGGCCACGGGGGACTCGGGGGTCACGGCGCCGCGTGGCCGCGCGGGGGCGCCGAGGTACGCGCGGAGCCTGCCGACCGTTCGGTCGAGGCGGGCCAGGAAGTCCCGGTCCCGGGCCCGGGCTTCGAGGTCCGCGGCCGGCGCCTCCCGGAGGAGGCGCACCGGGTTCCCGCGGCGGGCCTCCCACGTCTCCGGCGAGACCTCCCGGAAGAGGTCCCGCGCCTCCGGGTCCGAGGACCACCACCAGTTGCGGGCGAGGACCTCGAGACCCGCGAGCTCCGCGGGCAGCTCCGCGCGCACGTCCAGCGGGACGATGCGCGGTCGCGACGCCAGGGACTGCGGACGGGCGGCAAGTCTCTGCGCCGCCCGGTCCCGGGCGCCGGGCAGGTCCCGGACCCGGTCCCGCGCCCTTCCGAGAGCCAAGGCGAAGGCCTCCTCGTGGTGTTTCACGAGTTCCGGCCAGACCGCCCCGCGGACCGCCCGCCGGCAGGCGGCCACCGACCTCTTCCGGTCCCGCGGGCCCGCGAGGAAGGCGTCGAGGAGGGCCGCGAGGTCGTCCCGGGCCTGCTCGTCCGTCCGGTCCCGCCGCGCGAGGACGTGGACCCCCTGGGCGGGCCCGAGGCCCCTCGCCGCGGCCCAGCGGCCGAATCCCGAGGCGTCCGTCGTGACCGTGGGGACGCCCAGGGCGAGGCTCTCCTGCGGCGTGTAGCCCCAGGCATCGTAGAGCGACGGGAAGACCGTGAGGTCCGCGGCCTGCACCGCGGCCTCGTAGGTGAGCCCGAGGACCCCGTCGCCTCCCTCGAGGTAGGCCGGCAGGCGGATCACCTTCACCCGCGATCCGGCGGCGTTCGTCAGCCCCGCCTCGGTGCAGCGCCGGGCGATGGGGTCCCTGTCGGCGTCGAAGACGTTGTGGGTCGCGACGCCGGCGAGGGGGCCCGAGGGGAGCGCGGGCGCCTTCATCCGCTCGGCCAGGTCGTGTCGGACCCCCGAGGTCCCCGTGGGGACGAACAGGAAGAGCACGGCCCGGGGGCCGGGGCGCCGGTTCAGCGCGCCGGCGGCGTCGAGGAGGAGGTCCCAGCCCTTGTTGCGGAACTCGCAGCGCCCCGCCGCCGCGAGGACGGCGGCGTCCCCGACGTCCTCGCCGAGGAAGCGCGCCGCGAGGTTCCGGAGGGCTCCCGCCGCATCCCTGCGGGAGAGTCCGCCCACGCGCCGCGCGAGCACGTCGATGTCGAGCCCGTTCGGGAGGACGACGGCGGGGCGGATCCCGTGGTACGCCTCCGCCTCCTCGGCCACCAGGTCGCTCACCGCGGTGAACGCGTCGGCCTCGCGGGCGAGCGCCCCCTCGAGCGAGTGGCGGGCCTGGACGCCGAGGTCGGCGGCGGCCCTGTCCGGTGGGCGCCCCCCGAGCCGGTCCGCCGGCGTCCTCCCCGGGGTGCCGAGGGCCCGGCCGAGGACCGTGGCGTGGCAGGTGAACACCGTCGCGATCCCCGGGGCGTGCCGGCGGAGGTGGAGGAGCCCGGCCCCTCCCAGCCATTCGTGGAACTGGGCCGCGGCGCCCGCCGCCCCGGCCGCGACCTCCCGCCACCACTTCTCGATCACGATCCCGGCGGCGGCGCCGAAGAGCACGGGCTCCACGTAGTCCCACCCGCCCTGCAGGGAGTCGACCCGGTGGCGATCCCAGAGCTCCTTCAGGATGTCGTCCTTGCGCGCGTAGAGCCCCGTGAACTCGACCAGCAGGGTGCGCGGCCGTCCGGGGACGAGCCAGCGGCCCGCCCGCACGGGGACCCCGGCCCCGCGGCAGCCGTCGGCGAAGGCGTCCAGGGACGGGTCGGGCTCGAGGACCCTCTCGGCGTTCCCCTCGGAGAGGAGCCACGGCCCCACGAGCACGAAGGCGTCCCCGTAGCGCTCCGCGAGGGTCCGCGCCTTGGAGGAGACCACGGTGTGGACGCCGCCCACCTTGTGGGCGACCTCCCAGGAGACCTCGAACAGGAGGCCCGGGGTCATGGCGCCCGGTCCCCCGCGGGGGCCGCCGCGGCGCCGGCCCCCGCCCGGAGGGCCAGGTCCTCGAGGGCGTTCAGGAAGGAGAGGTAGGCGTCGTGGGGCGAGGGCCAGGGGCTGAAGTAGCGGTGGACGTCCCCGTCGGCGCTCCATTTCGTGCTCATGTAGTAGAAGTGGTCCGAGGTGGTGAGCCGCCGCCACTCCTCGAGGAGCCCCGGCCGCCCCGCCGCCGCGGCGCGCCGGACCTCCGGGCCCAGGACGTAGAGCGCGCCGTGGGCGGCGGCCTGCATCGGGTTCCCGAGCCAGGCGGAGAGGTCCCGCTCGAAGTCCGCCCAGGAGACGGGCCGCGGCGCGTCGATGGGCTCCGGGTCCCCGCCCTCCGCGGCGGCGGCCTCGGCGGGCGTCCGGAAGCGGAACCGGCCTCCGGCGGCGGCCTCGGCGGGGAGGCGCCCGAGGAACTCGAAGATCCCGGTCCCCGCGCGCTGGTGCTCGCCCAGCGTCTCGAAGTCCATGAAGAGCCCGACGACGCGCGCGTCCCCGGGGAGCCCGCGCAGCCAGCGGGAGAACTTCGCCGCCGAGAGGGGCCACCCCTCCCAGCCGCGGCTCGAGAACCGGAACGCGACGTCGTCCGAGAGCCGGTACGCCCGCAGCAGAAGCCGCAGGCGCCGGCACCCCGCGGGCCGGTAGACCGCGTGGGGGCTCCGCCATCCGAGCAGGTGGTCGGCCCCCTCGGCGAGCATCGCGTCGAAGCCCATCTCCTCCGCGGCGCGGGCCGAGGCGGAGTCGAAGGCGAGCTCCGTGTTCCGGAAGGTCCGCGGTCGGACGCCGAGGAGGGACTCGACCCGCTCCCGGTGGAGGGCGACCTGGGCCCGGAACTCGGCCGGGTCCGCGAGGAAGGCGAGGGAGTGGTGCGAGGTCTCGGCGAGGAACTCCACGGCGCCCGTCCCGGCCAGCGCGCGGAACCCCCGGAGGGCCGCGGGGCACCAGCGCTCCATCTGGGAGAGCGCCGTCCCCGAGACGGAGATCGCGAAGCGGAACCTCCCCCCGCCCTCCTCGACGAGGCGCAGGAGGAGGGCCGTCGCGGGCACGTAGCAGCGCTCCGCGACGCGGCGCAGGATCCGCGCGTTCCCCGGGTCGTCGAAGATGCCTCCGCCGCGGCCGACCTCCGGGAAGGGGATCCGGCGCAGGCGGTAGGGCTGGTGGACCTGGAAGTAGAGGACGAGCGCGCTCACCGGAGCAGCTCCTCGTACAGGTCCCGGACCGCGGCAGCCTGGTCGGACCAGCGCAGCCTCCGCGCCTCCCTCCGTCCCGCCTCCGCCAGCCGGCGGCGGAGCGCGGGCCCGTGGAGGACGGAGAGGATCTTCCCGGCCAGGTCCTCCACGTCCCAGGAATCCGCCCGGAGCGAACTGGGAAGGACCTCGGCGGCGCCGCTCTGCCGGGAGAGGACCACGGGCACGCCGCGCGCCGCCGCCTCCACCGCCGCGAGGCCGAAGGGCTCCGACACCGAGGGCATGGCGAGCACGGTCGCCTCGCCGAGGAGGCGCGCCACCGCCCGCGGCCCGAGGAACCCGGCGAACCGGACGCGCCGGGCGAGGCCCAGGGCCGCGGCGCGCTCGACCATGGCCGGGAGGAGGTCGCCCGTCCCGGCCACGACGAACCGCGCCCGCGGCTCGGCCCTCGCCACGATCCGCGCGGCCTCGAGGAAGAACCCGGGCCCCTTCTGGAAGGTCACGCGGCCGAGGAAGAGGACCAGCGGACCGCCCCGCCTTCGCGAGAGCCGGCGGACGGGCCGGGGGCGGACGTCGGGCGCGGCGTTGTGGACGACGCGGACCTTCCGCGGGTCCGCGTGGAAGTGGCCAAGGACCCTCCCGGCGGCGAACCGGCTCACGCAGATCGCCGCGTCGGCGGCGTCGAGCCCGCCCTGCTCGACGGCGCAGATGCGCGGGTCCGCCCCGGGGCCGCTCCGGTCGTGCTCGCAGGAGTGGAAGTGGACGACCAGCGGCGCGCCCCGCTCCCGCGCGGCGGACTCCGCGGCGGGGAACGTCATCCAGTCGTGCCCGTGGACGAGGTCGAACTCCTCCCGCGCGGCGAGGTCCGAGGCCGCCCGCGTGAACCGCTCCACCTCCTCGAAGAGGCCGGGCCCGTAGTGCGGGCCGCGGGACGCGGCGGCCGCGCGGATCGTCCACGGGGGAGCGTCGAGGTAGGGGAGGAGCGGGGTCGGCACCGGGAGGCGGAGGACGCCCCCGGACTCCCCCGGGCCGTCGCAGCCCCTCAACCGCACGCCGCGGGCCTCCTCCCGGTCCTCGCCCCGCGGGACGAGGAAGAGGACCTCGACCCCGTTGCGGGCGAGACCCCGCGCCAGGCCGCGGCACGCGGTCCCGAGCCCGCCCGCCTGGCGGGGGGGGAACTCCCACCCCAGCATGAGGACCTTCATCCGGCCCGAATGCCCAGGAGCGAGAAGGCGCGGAGGACCTCCCCGGTCGCGGCGGCGTGGGCGAAGTCCCCCCCGGGCCGGTGCGGAGGGTCGCCCTCGTAGCGTTCCGAGAGGTGCCCGAGGCCGCGCTCGGAGAGGGCGGGCTCGAGCCCGTCCAGCACGCCCCGGAGGTGCGCCCCCGGGCCGCGGCCGCGGCCGACCGCCCGGAGCACGGCCTCCGCGTAGAAGCCGAGGAACTCGGGCCGGGCGGCGCCGCAGCGCCCGCATTCCTCCGCGCCAAGGTCCCCGCGGTAGGCCGGGTCGGCGGGGGAGAGGCTGCGGAGGCCGCGCGGGGTGAGAAGCTCGGCCCGGGCCTTCGCGACGAGGGCCGCGCGCTGCGGCCGGGAGAGCGGGCTCCACGGGAGGGAGGCGGCGACCACCATGGCCGGGCGGACGCGGCGGTCGGAGACTCCGTCCTCCCCTCGATCCGAGAGCGTCGCGGCCTCCTCGACCCAGAACCGCTCGAGGAAGGCCCCCGCCGCCCGCCGCCGGAGGGCCGACCATGCGCGCCCCTGCTCCCGCCGCCCTGCGCGGGAGGAGATCCGCGCCGCCGCGTCGAGGAGGAGGAGCCAGAGCGCGTTCCCCTCGACGGAGAAGACGGAGCCCCCCGCGGACGGGAGGAGGCACCCGGCATCCGCCCCGTCCCGGCACGCGGCGGCGAGTTCGAGGAGCGCCGGCTCGAGCTCGTCCCGGAGCCTCGCGTGCGAGCCCCCGGCCTCGCCGTAGAGCAGCACGGCCCGGGCGAACCAGAGCGCCGCGTCGCCCGCGGCGTCCTCGAGGCCCTCGAACCGCCCGCCGTGCAGCAGGGTCCGCGCCCCGGAGAGCGCGTCCCCGCACTCCTCGACCCGCCCGCGCGCCAGGAGGAGGCCCGGCAGCGCGACGAAGAGGTCCCGGCCCCGCTCTCCGGACGAGGGGAAGCCGGCCACGACGCCGGGGCGGCCCCCCGGCGCGCGGTGGAGGAAGTGGCCCGCGGCGCGGCCCAGGGCGGCGGCCACGGGGGGCGGGGCGGGCGCGGGGCGGGCGGTCCTCCGGGCCCGGCGGGGCGGCGGCGCGCGCCGGAGGGACTCCCGGCGCCAGAGGGAGGCCGGGTCTTCCACGGGGGCCCCGAGCGTCGCGGCGACCGCCGCCTCGCCGTCCCCGTCCAGCGGGATTCGGAACACCCCCGGCGAGAAGAGGTCCTCCCGTCCCGCCTCGCCGCGCGCCAGGTCCTCGCCGTACTCGACGGCCCGATACCACTGGGCGTCCTCCTCGAACCGGGACTCCCCGGGCCCCACCGTGAGCGACAGGGCGGGGAGCGCGGCGTAGGGCCGGACGCGGATCCCGCCGGGGACGCGCTCCACCGATCGGTCGAGGCCGTCGTTCTCCGCCGTGAGCGCGTCCGCCTCGCGGAACGGGACGAAGGGCCGCAGCGAGAGGAGGATGCCGCCCTCGCGCCCCGAGACCCGGTACCGGGAGAGGACCACGCCGGCCCCGCGCACCGCGAGGATCTCGCGCGTCACCTCAACCTCGCCGATCCGGTAGGTGGAGGTGGGCCAGGGGAACGCCTCGAACCGGTCGAGGAACTGGTGGCCCGCGGGGTGAAGAGTGCCCGGGTAGCGGGCCACGGAGAGCGGGAACTCCCTCCCGGCGGAGGAGACCCACTCGTCGAAGCGCGCGAGGAACGAGTGGCGGCGCGCGTTCCCCTGGAAGGGCGCGACCAGCAGGCCGTGGCGGCGGTTGGTAGGGCAGAGGAGGATCGTCGAGGCCGCGTAGCCCCCGAGACCGTCCGTCTCGATCCACTGCCGGCGCAGGGACGACGAGAGATCGAGGCACTCCTCCCGCTCGTACCTCATCCGCCGGCCCGGACCTTCAGGTTGCGGCCCACGAAGTCCATCATCCCGAGCAGCGCGTCGTAGTCGGGGTGCCGCATCCGCACCCACGCGTTGGCCATGTAGCCGCCCTCCACGGGCTGGGTCGGGGTGCCCGCGGGGGGGAGGTGCGCGTCGAGGATCCACTCGCGGAAGCGGTCGAGGATCGCGTCGGCGCCCTCGTAGCCGGTGATCCGCCCGTCCCGGTCGGGCCGGAGCGCGACCATCCCCGCGGAGAACCGCCGCGACGGGGGCTGCGTGGTCCTCCCGAGCGCCACGGCCGCCGCCCATTCGCGGTAGAGGTCGAAGTCGTTGGCCGCCGAGTAGAGGTCCCAGACGCCCACGCCCGGGGGCCGGCAGCCGATCTCGGAGAACCGGAGCCCCTTCGGCCCGAAGAACCACTCCATGTGGGTCGCCGAGGTCCCGATCCCGAGATGGCGGATCACCCGCGCCCCCATGTCCTTCAGCTCCCCGTAGCCGGCGGCGTCCATGCGGTTGGTCACCACGATCTGCGGGGAGATCCAGCGCGTCCGCATGGCCTCGAGCACGTTCGGGTAGTAGTGGCTGACGAAGTCGTGGACCGGCTTCCCGTCGACGCAGAGCGTGTCGTAGAACCCCTCGTGCCCCTCGACGAACTCCTCCACGGCGACCGGGGCCCCGCGGTCCGCTCCGCACTCGGCCATGGCGCGCTCCAGCGACTCCGCGTCGTCGGCGCGGAAGGTCCCGGCGGCTCCGGCCGCCCTGCGGGGCTTGAGGATCAGGGGGAACCCGACCTCCGCCGCGAACCTCCGCACCGCGTCCGCCGACCCGGCCCCCGTGGACCGCGCCGTCGCGACGCCGGCGTCCCGGAGCGCCTCCTTCATGGCGGGCTTGTCGCGGCAGAGGAAGGCCGTGCGGACGGTGGTCCCGGGGATGCCCGCCTCCTCCCGCACCCGCGCCACCGGCAGGATGTGCGCCTCGACCGTGGCCTCGAGGCGGTCCACCCGCCCCCGGCCCTGCACGCGGCGGACGGCCTCCAGCATCGACTCCTCGTGGCAGACCGAGGGGACCTGCTCGTAGCCGTGGAGGAGCCCGAGCAGCTCCTCGCCGAGAGCCTCCGGCGGGGCCTCGCCGATGCCGGTGACCCGCGCGCCGACCTCCCGGAGGCCCCGGACGAACTGCCGCTGGTTCGCGGGGAACCGAGGCTCGACGAGAATGACGTGCACGCGCGCCCCTCCAGCCCACTCCTCGGGTCCGCCCCGGGGGTCTGCTACCATCGCCCTCGTGACCTCGATTGTACTTCTCGGCCCGCAGCGCCTCCAGCCCACGCTCCGCGCGGTCGCCGAGGCCCTGGGCGACGAGGGCCCCCTGGCGGCCGTCACCGCGGGCTGGGAGGAGCGGGAGGACGAGGTGGAGCGGCTCGTGGCCCACCTCGGCCGCCCCGTGGTGAACCTCCAGCTCCACCGCCGCGCCGAGGGCGCGTTCCTCGAGGACTGGGAGCTGGCCGCGGCCTTCGCGGAGCGGCGCGGGCGCCTCGCCGAGGCGCAGAGGATCTACCAGGTGCGGCTCGGCCACCTGCTGGAGGCGGCGCGGGACCTCGTCCGCCGGACCGGGAGGCCCGAGGTCCTCGGCCCCGAGCGGGAGGACTCGCTGGCCGCGGTCCGGGCGCTCGACGCACGCCACATCGACCGGCTCGAGGCCGTCCACGGAGAGTTCGAGGGGCGATGGAACTGGGAGGAGCGGAAGAGCCTCGGCGTCCGCCGCCGCGAGGTCCAGGGCCTGCTCGCGGGCTGCGGGGCGGTGGCGCTGGCGGGCGGGAACGTCGCCGTGCTCTCGAACCGGCTGCGCCTGTTCGGGATGGGGGACCTCCTCGCCGGGCGCAGGGTCTTCGCCTGGTCCGCGGGGGCGATGGCCGCCGCCGGGCGGATCGTCCTCTACCACGACAACCCGCCCCAGGGGCCCGGCGACCCCGAGGTCTTCGGGAAGGGGCTTGGGCTCTTCCCCGACGTCCTCCCTCTGCCCCACGCGCGCCGCCGGCTCCGCCTGGAGGACCGGGAGCGCGTCGGGCTCTTCGCCCGGCGGTTCGCGCCTCTCGTCTGCGTTGCGCTCGACGAGGGGTCGGGGCTCCGCTGGGACGGCCGGACGTGGCGCCCGGCGGCCGGCGGCGCGCGCCGCCTCACCGCGGGGGGGACGGTCGAGGAGCACCTCGCGGCGTGACGCTCGCCATCCGTCGGCTGCTGGAGTCCCGCGGCAGGCTCGACCGCGCGGCGGTGGACGCCTTCCTCGCCGGGCACTCCTCGCCCATCGTCGAGGGGCCGACCATCACCTTCCTCTTCCGCGGCGAGGCCGACGGGGTCCTCCTCCGCCACTTCGTCTACGGGCTCCCCTCCTCCCAGCCCCTGCGGCGGCTGCAGGGGACCGACCTCTGGCACCTCTCGCTGGAGGTCCCGACGGGGTCCAGGTTCGAGTACAAGCTGGAGGTCCTCCGGGGCGGCACCCGGACTCTCGTCCAGGACCCGCTCAACCCCCGCACGGCCAGCGACCCCTTCGGCTCGAACTCGGTCTGCGCCGGGAGCGGCTACGAGGTCCCCGAGTGGACCCGCCCGGACCCCGACGCGAGGCCGGGAGCCCTGGAGGAGATCGAGGTCCCCGCGGGCCCGCTCGGCGAGGGGACGCGGCCGGTCTCCGTCTACCTCCCCGCCCGCTTCCGCCCCGCCCGGCGCCACCCGCTCCTGGTCGCCTTCGACGGGACCGACTACCTCCGCTACGCGGGGATGAAGGTCGTGCTCGACAACCTCGTCGGCCGGAACGAGGTGGCCTCCCTCCTCGTCGCGTTCTGCCCGTCGCAACACCGCATGAAGGAGTACGCCGCGGACCCGGCCCACGCCCGCTGGGTCGTCGAGGACCTCCTGCCGGCCCTCCGGGACCGCTGGCCCGTCTCGGAGGGCCCCGCGGACCTCGCCCTCATGGGCGCGAGCCTCGGCGCCGTGGCGTCCCTGCACGCGGCCTGGCTCCACCCCGGGAGGTTCGGGCGGCTCCTCCTCCAGTCCGGCGCCTTCGCCTTCACCGACATCGGCCGCGAGGTCCGCAGCCCCGTGCTCGAGCCCGTGGTGGAGTTCGTGAACGGCTTCCGCGCCGCGCCGGGGCGTCCCTCGGAGAAGGTCTTCGTCTCCTGCGGCGTGTACGAATCCCTCATCTACGAGAACCGCTCGCTCGTGCCGCTCCTCCAGCGCACGGGCATGGAGGTGCGGTTCGTGGAGGCCCGGGACGGGCACAACTGGGAGAACTGGCGGGACCGGCTCCGGGAGGGGCTCTCGTGGCTCTTCCCCGGCCCCCTGGGACTGGTGTACGAATAGGGCAGGAACGGGGCGACCACCATGGCGACAGTGACGCGGCGCATCGGGCTCTCCCTCGGGGCGGACCTCTGCTGGCCGCTCTGCTACGAGGAGATCGTCCGCCGGCTCGACCTCGAGATCCCCGTGAGGAAGGACCGGGTCCGCTTCGAGGTGAAGCGGGTGACCATCGAGCCCTACTCGCTGCGGCGGGAGGTCCCCTACGACCTCGTGCTCGACCGGGTGACCCACTGGTTCCACACGAGCCGGGAGTGGATCAAGAAGGCGGTCCTCCTCGACGACCTCTACGTGATGAACAACCCCTGGGCCATCCAGGCCATGGAGAAGCACTCGACCTACGCCGCCGCGATGCGCCTGGGATTCCCCGTCCCCGAGACCTGGTTGATCCCGCCGAAGGACTACGACTGGACCGACGACCTGAAGGCCACGCTCGACCGCTACGCCGAGCTCTTCGACCTGGGCGAGATCGGGGGGCGGATCGGCTACCCGATGTTCATGAAGCCCTACGACGGCGGGGCGTGGGTCGGGGTGAGCCGCATCGAGAACGAGCAGCAGCTCCGCGACGCCTACGAGAAGAGCGGCAAGCGGGTGATGCACCTCCAGAGGGCGGTCCACCCCTTCGACCTCTTCGTGCGCTGCATCGCCGTCGGGCCCCAGACCCGCTGCATCCGGTACGACCCCGGGGCGCCGCTCCACGCCCGTTACACGGCGGACAGGGGCTTCCTCAGCGGGGAGGAGCAGTCGGTCCTCGAGGACATGACCCTCACTCTCAACACCTTCTTCGGGTGGGACTTCAACTCCCTGGAGGCGCTCCGCAAGGACGGCGTCTTCCACCCCATCGACTTCGCCAACGCCTGCCCCGATTCCCAAGTGACCTCGCTCCATGTGCACTTCCCATGGCTGGTGAAGTCGAAGGTGCGCTGGTCGATCTTCGTCGCCGCCACGCACCGGAAGATGGCGAAGACCCTGGACTGGGAGCCCTACCTCGAGATCTCCGACCGGCGGGACCTGCCCTTCCGGGAGCGGCTGCAGCGGTACGCCGCCGTCGCCCGGAAGCGGCTCGACGCCGCGCGCTTCGAGGAGTTCTGCGGGAAGCACCTCTCGCGGCTGGACGAGGTGGCGTGGGAGTTCTTCGGCTCCCCGGAGGCGCGCGAGGCGGTGCGGCTGAAGGTGGCGGCCCTCTACCCTGCCCACGAGGTGGAGGAATTCACGGAGCGTTTCTGGCAGGGGATCCAGGACTGGCGCGCCCGGGAGGGGAGGCCCGCATGAGCGCGACGGCGGCCGAGCCCGCGAAGCGCGCCGAGAGGATCCGCTCGAAGGCCTGCGACCGCGAGGTGCTGGCAGTGCGCTGGGGCCACTTCGGGACCCCGGTCCTGCTCTTCCCGACGGCGGGGGGGGACGCCGAGGAGTGCGAGCGGTTCAAGATGCTGGTCGTCCTCCGCCCCCTCGTCGAGGCGGGCCGCATCAAGGTCTACTCCTGCGATTCCGTCGGGGGGAAGGCGCTGACCGAGCGCAAGGACTGGCCCGCGGGGTACTTCCCGCGGGTGCAGAACCTCTTCGACCGGTTCGTGGCGGAGGAGTTCGTCCCCTGGATCCGCGAGGACTGCCGGACGCCGGACATCGGGATCGTGGCGGCGGGGGCCTCCATCGGGGCCTTCAACGCGGTGGCGGCTTTGTGCCGGCACCCGGAGGTCTTCACGAAGGCAATCGGGATGAGCGGGACCTACGACGTGTCGAAGTGGCTGGAGAAGGAGGACCTCGACCGCAACTTCTACTTCTCGTCGCCGATGCACTTCCTGCCGAACCTCGGCGAGACGCCGCTGCTGGCCCGGCTCCGGGAGCGCACCGTGGTGCTCGCCACCGGGGAGGGCGACTACGAGGACCCCGAGGAGTCCCGCCGCATGGGCCGCGTCCTCGCCTCCCGCGGCATTCCCCATCGCGTGGACCTCTGGGGCCGCGAGCGGCGCCACGACTGGACCACCTGGCGGGAGATGCTGCCCAGGTACCTGGGGGAGATGGCGTAGGGGCCCCGGGGCGCTACCCCGCCAGGCGGGCGAACAGGTCCTCGTACTCGCGGACCCGGCGGTCCCAGGAGAAGTCCCGCGCCATGGCGTTGCGGACGAGGCGGTCCCAGGCGGGGCGATCGCGCCAGGCCTGGAGGGCGACGTCCAGCGCCCAGCGCAGGCCGGTCCCGGTGAAGTGGTCGAAGACGAAGCCGGTGCCCTCCCCGGTCGCCGGGTTCCAGGGCTCCACGGTGTCCGCGAGGCCGCCGGTCCGCCGGACGACGGGGAGGGTGCCGTACCGCATGGAGAACATCTGGTTCAGCCCGCAGGGCTCGAACCGGGAGGGCATGAGGAAGAGGTCCGCGCCGGCCTCGATCCTGTGGGCGAGCTCCTCCCGGTGGCCGCCGTGCCAGGCGACCCGCCCGGGAAGGCGGTGCGCCAGCCCCGCGAAGAACTCCTCGTAGCGGGACTCGCCGGAACCCAGCGCGACGAGCCGCGCGTCCTCCGAGGCGAGGAGGGGCGGGAGCGTCCCGAAGAGCAGGTCGAAGCCCTTCTGCGCGGTGAAGCGCGAGACGACGCCGAACACGGGCCCGGCCGGGTCCGGCACGAGGCCGACCTCCTCCAGCAGGCGGGCGCGGCAGGCGCCCTTCCCGGCGACGTCCCCCGCGGAGAAGTGCGCGGGGAGGTACGGGTCGGTGGCCGGGTCCCACTCCGCGGCGTCGATCCCGTTGGTGATCCCGACCAGCGAGCCCTGCCGGGCCCGCAGCCACGGGTCGAGCCCCATGCCCAGTTCGGCGCCGAGGATCTCCCGGGCGTAGGTCGCGCTCACGGTGGTGACGGCGTCGGCGTGGAGGATGCCGGTCTTCAGGAACCCCACGCGGCCCGCCTCCAGGTCCCCGCGGTCCAGGCGGTCCGCGGCGCCCTCGAGCGCGAGGTCCGGCAGCGCCGACGACGGGAACACGCCCTGGTAGCCGAGGTTGTGGATCGTGAGGACCGTGCGGGTGTCCCGGAAGAGGCGGTCCCACCCGTAGACGGTCTTCAGGTAGAGCGGCAGGAGCGCGGCGTGCCAGTCGTGGGCGTGGAAGACGTCCGGGGCGAAGCCCATCCGCTGGCAGCCCTCGACGGAGGCCCTCGTGATCACGGAGAACCGCAGGTGCTCGTCCCCTTCGGCGGAGTAGACCCCGGGCCTCCCGAAGAGCGCGGGGCACTCGACGAAGTGGACCTGCGGGCCGCCCCCCGGGAGGGCGCCGGTCCAGAGGGAGCAGGTGAAGGTCCGGCCTCCCGCGCGGATCCGCATGTCCCGGGCGAACCCCACGGGCTCCACGGCCGCCCGGGCCTCCTCCGGCCCGCCGTAGAGGGGGAGGAAGGGCCGCACGTCGTGGCCCCGGCGGTGGAGGTGGCGGGGGAGCGCGGCGCAGACGTCCCCGAGCCCCCCGATCTTGGCGAAGGGGGCCATCTCCGCGGAGACGGCGGCGATGCGCAACCTAGAGCACCGTACCCGGCGGGAGGGTCGCCCCGCGGGGCACCACGATGATGCCGCCCCGGATGCAGTGGTTCTCGGCCGTCGCGTCCTGGACCCCCTTCTCGTTCACGAGCCGCGACCCCTCGCCGATATGCGCGTCCAGGTCCACGATGGCGTTGCGCAGTTCGCAGTTGCGGCCCAGGCCGAGCGTGCCGCCCGGCTCCAGCGCGCGCGCGCCCATGAGGATGGTGCTCTCGAGAGCGCATCCCTCGCGGACGACGGCGCGGATCCCGACGATGGAATTCGAGATCCTGCTGTCCGAGATGATGCTCCCCTCGCAGAGGATGGACTGCTCGACCTGGCAGCGGTTCACCTTCGCCCCCGGGAGGAAGCGGGGATGCGTGTAGATGGGGAAATCGGGGCTGTAGAGGTTGAGGGGCGGGAGCGGACGCGTGAGGTCGAGGCTCGCCTCGTGGAAGGCGGGGATGGTCCCGATGTCCCGCCAGTAGCCCTCGTGGAGGAAGGCGAAGGCGCGCCGCGAGGGGATGGCCCCGGGGATGACCTCCTTCCCGAAGTCCGCGGCCGCGTTCCCGTCGAGGAGCTGGTGCAGGACATCGCGGCGGAACACGTAGATCCCCATGCTCGCGAGCACGGTGCCCGCGCCGCCCTTCCCCCCGAGGGCGCGGACGGTCTCCGGGTCGGCGGCGAAGCGGTCGAGGACGGCGTCCTCTTCCGGCTTCTCCACGAACTCGCCGATGCGGCCCGAGCGGTCGGCCCGCACGACCCCGAGGCCCTTCGCCTGGGCCCGGGGCACCGCGGAGACGGCCACGGTGAGGTCAGCCCCGCGCTCCCGGTGGAGCGCCACCATCGCGCGCAGGTCCATGAGGTAGAGCTGGTCCCCGGAGAGGATGAGAACGTCGCGGGCGCCGCTCTCGTCCAGGCGCGCGAGGTTCTGGCGCACCGCGTCGGCGGTCCCCTGGTACCAGTCCCTGTTCTCCAGGGTCTGCTCCGCCGCGAGGATGCTCACGAAGCCGCCGCGGAAGTGATCGAACCGGTAGGTCTCGGCGATGTGCCGGTGGAGGCTCGCGCTGTTGAACTGCGTGAGGACGAAGACGCGGTCGATCCCCGCGTGGAGGCTGTTGCTCACGGGCACGTCGATGAGCCGGAACTTCCCCGCCAGCGGGACCGCGGGCTTCGCGCGGTTGCGCGTGAGGGGCCAGAGGCGCTCCCCCTGCCCGCCTCCGAGGATGGCCGTCACCACGCCGTCCATGGCGCCTCTCCGTGACTCCGCAGTGCCCGCGAGGGTAACCTTGGGCCCGTCCCGGAACAATCGCGGGGGAGCGAATGCGGAACGTCGTGTTTGCGGCGCCCTTCTCCCTGGAGACGACCCGGCGCTTCATCGAGGCCGTGGCCGATCTCCCGGGAGTCCGGACGGCGCTCCTCACGCAGGAGCCGCTGGAGAGCCTCCCCGCGGGGTTGCGGAGCGGGCTCGCGGGCCACTGGCGGGTGGCGGACGGGCTCGACCCGGCCCAGATCGCCGAGGGCGTCCGCGCCCTGGCGAGGCACCTGGGCGGCGTGGACCGTCTCGTCGGGACCCTCGAGCAGCTGCAGGTCCCGCTGGCCGAGGTGCGCGAGACGCTCGGGATCCCGGGCCTCGGGCGGAGCGCGGCGGAGAACTTCCGGGACAAGGCGCGCATGAAGACGGTGCTCCGCGGGGCGGGCCTCCCCTGCGCGCGGCACCGGCTGGTCGCGTCCGAGGGGGAGGCGCTCCGGTTCGCCGGGGAGGCGGGCTTTCCGCTCGTGGTGAAGCCGCCGGCCGGAGCCGGCGCGAAGGCCACGTTCCGGGTGGAGGGCGCGGAGGAGCTGCGCGAGGCCGTCCGCGTCCACGCCCCGTCCGCCGGGAGGGAGGTCCTCCTCGAGGAGTTCGTGCAGGGCGTGGAGCACTCCTTCGACGCGGTCACCATCCGCGGCCGGCCGGTCTGGCACTCCCTCAGCCGCTACGCCCCGACGCCCCTCGAGGTCCTCCGCAGCCCCTGGATCCAGTGGTGCGTGATCGTCCCGCGCGAGATCGACGACCCGTGCTACGACGACGTCCGCGCCGCGGGCTTCCGCGCCCTCGGGGCGCTCGGCATGGAGACCGGCGTCTCGCACATGGAGTGGTTCCGGCGGACGGACGGCAGCCTCGCCATCTCCGAGATCGCCGCGCGCCCCCCGGGGGCGCAGTTCTGCTCGCTCATCTCCTACGCCCACGACATCGACTTCTACCGGGCCTGGGCGCGGGTCGCGGTCCTCGAGGAGTTCGAGGCCCCGGCCCGGCGCTTCGCGGCGGGCGCCGCCTACCTCCGCGGGCAGGGGACGGGGCGCGTGGCCGCGATCCGCGGACTCGAGGAGGCGCAGCGGGAGCTCGGGCCGCTCGTCGTCGAGGCAAGGCTGCCGCGCGAGGGCCAGTCCCCCTCGGGCACCTACGAGGGCGAGGGCTTCGTCATCCTCCGCCACGCGGAGACGCGGATCGTCGAGGAGGGCCTGCGGCGGCTCCTCAGCCTGGTGCGCGTGGAACTCGCCGGGGAGGCCCCGTGAAGGTCCTCTTCCTCTCGCCGGGCTACCCTCCGGAGATGCCGTACTTCGTCCGCGGGCTCGCGTCCCACGGGGCCCTCGTGCTCGGGGTGGGGGACTCCGCCGGGGAGGCGCTCCCGCCCATGGCGCGCCGCCACCTCTCGGGATACCTCCGGCTCCCCCGGCTCTGGGACGAGGAGGCCACCCTCGCGGCCGTGCGCTCCTGGCCCGAGGCCCGCGGCCTCGACCGCGTCGAGTGCCTGTGGGAGCCGGGGATGATCCTCGGGGCGCGCCTCCGCGAGGGCCTCGGGCTCCCCGGCATGACCGTGGCCGAGACGGTCCCGTTCCGCGACAAGGAGGACATGAAGCGGGCCCTCGACCCGGCGGGGATCCGCACCCCGCGCCACCGCCGCGCCCGCACGGCGACCGAGTGCCGCGAGGCGGCCGAGGCCATCGGCTACCCGCTCATCCTCAAGCCCATCGCCGGCGCCGGCTCCGTGGACACGCACCGCGTCGAGGGCCCCGCGGACCTGGAGCGCGTGCTCGGGCTCACGCGCCACGTCCAGGAGGTCAGCGTCGAGGAGTTCATCGAGGCCGAGGAGTACACCTTCGACACCATCTGCGCCGACGGGAGGATCCTCTACTGGAACGTCTCCCTGTACCGGCCCCGCCCGCTCATCGCCCGACAGCACGAGTGGGTGAGCAGCCAGACCATCGCGCTCCGCGAGCCGGAGGTGCCGGCGCTCCGCTCCGGGGTCGAGATGGGACGCAGGGTGATCGACGCGCTCCGCTTCCGCACCGGCTTCACCCACATGGAGTGGTTCCTCCGGCCCGACGGCGAGGCCGTCTTCGGGGAGATCGCCGCCCGGGCCGCGGGAGCGCGGTCCACGGAGATCATGAACTACTCCTGCGACATCGACGTCTGGGACTGCTGGGCCGAGGCCGTCTGCGCCGGGCGCATCAGCGCGGACCTCTCCCGGAAGCACAACGCCGCCATGATCTTCAAGCGCGCCCGGGGCACCGGGCGGATCGCGCGCATCGAGGGCCTGGAGCGCATCCTCTCGTCCTTCGGGGAGCACGTCGTCTCGCTGGAGCTCCTTCCGGTCGGCGCGCCCCGCCGGAACTGGAAGCAGACTCTCACCTCGGACGGCTGGGTGATGCTGCGCCACCCCTCGCTCGCGGCGACCCTGGAGATGTGCGACCGCGTCGGGACCGACCTGCAGATGTACGCGGAGTAGACCGCATGGGCGAGAACCGGCCGGTGGAGAGCGCGAAGGAGAGCGAGAGCCTGCGCGCCTTCACGAGGAGCCTCCTGCGCGACCTCCGCGCCCTGGAGCGGATGCTGGCCGACGGGCTGTTCGAGACGGGGGCCCGCCGGATCGGAGCCGAGCAGGAGGTGTTCCTCGTGGACGGGTCCGGGCGGCCCGCTCCCGAGGCGCTCCGCGTCCTCGAGAGGCTCGGCGACCCCCACTACACGACCGAGGTCGCGCTCTTCAACCTGGAGATGAACCTCGACCCCCTCCCCCTCGCCGGGGACTGCTTCTCCCGCATGGAGCGCCAGCTCGACGGGCTCCTCCTCCGGGCGCGCGAGGCGGCCCGCGGGCTCGGGTGCGACATCGTCCTCACGGGGATCCTCCCCACGGTGCGGAAGAGCGACCTCGGGATCGAGAACATGACGCCCATCCCGCGCTACCGGGCGCTCAACGACGCCATGACGCGGCTCCGCGGCGCGGACTACGAGATCCGGATCAAGGGGACCGACGAGATCCAGCTGCGGCACAACTCCGTGATGGTGGAGTCCTGCAACGCCTCCTTCCAGGCCCACCTCCAGGTGGACCCGGACGAGTTCGCGCGGCTCTACAATCTGGCGCAGGTCGTCGCCGCCCCCGTCCTCGCGGTGGCGTGCAACTCGCCGCTCCTCTTCGGCCGGCGCCTCTGGCGCGAGACCCGCATCGCCCTCTTCCAGCAGTCCGTGGACATGCGCACCTCCGGGTCCGGGCACCGCGACACGCCGCCGCGGGTGGACTTCGGCCGTGGCTGGGTCCGCGAGTCGGTGCTGGAGCTCTTCCAGGAGGGGATCTCGCGGCACCGCGTCCTCATCGCCTGCGAGCCCGAAGAGGACCCCTTCGAGACGCTCGACCGGGGCGAGGTGCCCGAGCTCCGGGCGCTGCGGCTCCACAACGGGACCATCTACCGCTGGAACCGCGCCTGCTACGGGGTGATGGACGGCCGGCCCCACCTCCGGATCGAGAACCGGGTGATGCCCTCGGGACCGACGCCCGTCGACGAGGTCGCCAACGCCGCCTTCTGGACCGGGCTGATGATCGCGCTGGAGGCGGAGGCAGAGGACGTCACGCGGCGGATGTCCTTCGACGATGCCAGGCAGAACTTCTTCGCGGCCGCGCGGAGCGGGCTCGGCGCCGAGTTCGCGTGGTTCGACGGGCAGAGCATCACCGCCCAGCGTCTCGTCCTGGATCGGCTGCTGCCCCTGGCGCACAAGGGCCTCGAGGCGCGGAAGGTGGACGGCCGCGACGCGGAGCGCCTCCTCGGTGTCGTCGAGGAGCGTGCGCGGACCGGGACCACGGGCGCGGCCTGGCTGCTCCGGTCCTTCGCCGATCTCCAGGGCCGCGGGACCGAGAGCGAGCGGCTGCACGCGCTCACCGCCGCCACCGTGGCCCGGCAGTGGGACGGGACGCCCGTGGCCCGCTGGGGGCCCGCCCGCATCGAGGAGGGCGGCGGCTGGAAGCACAACTACCTCAAGGTGGAGCAGTACATGGCCACGGACTTCCCCACGGTCCACGAGGGCGACCCCCTTGACCTCGCCGCGAACCTCATGCTCTGGGAGCGCGTGCGCCACATCCCCGTGGAGGACAGCGCGCACCGTCTCCTCGGCCTCGTCTCCTACCGGGCGCTCCTGCGCGTCCTCGCCCGGGGCAAGCAGGAGCGCCACCGCGGGCCCATCCCCGTCTCCAAGGTCATGCAGCGCGACCCCCTCGTCGTGTCCCCCGAAACGCCCACGCTCCGCGCCATGGAGATCCTCCGCGGGAAGGGCGTCGGCTGCCTCCCCGTCGTCAAGGACGGCCGCCTCGTCGGCATGGTGACCGAGGGCGCGCTCATGGCCGTCGCGGCGAAGCTCCTCGAGCAGCACCTGAGCGAGTAGGGCGGCCGGGCCGGGGGGGGACGGGCGCGTGTCCGAACCGGTTGACTGCCCACCGAAGCGGGGGCACTTCATGGGGCCAGATGCGGCTTGGTGCCCCCTGCAGGACTCGAACCTGCGACCCGGTGATTAAGAGTCACCTGCTCTACCAACTGAGCTAAGGAGGCACCGCGCGGCTTGGGGTGAGCGACGGGACTCGAACCCGCGACCTGGTGGGCCACAGCCACCCGCTCTAACCAGCTGAGCTACGCCCACCTCCGTGTGGCGCGCCGGGAAGGACTCGAACCCTCGACCTGGGGGTTAGAAACCCCCTGCTCTGTCCGCCTGAGCTACCGGCGCCCTGGTGGTCGGGGCGAGTGGATTCGAACCACCGGCCTCGTGCTCCCAAAGCACGCGCTCTAGCCAGGCTGAGCTACGCCCCGACGGGGCCGCAGTATCGGCGCCGTCGGCCGGGCTCGCAACTTCCAAAGATCGCGACGGCTCTCGAACGAGCGGGGCATCGTCGCCACCGCCGCGGCCGCGGGCAAGTTCTTACGGACGGGGTCGCGGGGAGGCCGCTACGCTTCGGCCATGAAGGTCCTCGTGCTGGGGAGCGGAGGCCGCGAGCACGCCCTCGGGGTCTCGCTCGCCCGGAGCGCGCTCCGGCCGGTGCTCGTCTTCGCCCCCGGGAACGCCGGGATGGCCGTGCTGGGGCGCTGCCTGCCGGTGAAGCCGACCGACCTGCCGGCGGTCCTCGACCTCTGCCGGAGGGAGGCCCCGGACCTCGTGGTGGTGGGGCCCGAGGACCCGCTCTGCGCGGGGGTGGCGGACCTCCTGGAGGGGGCCGGGTTCAAGGTCTTCGGCCCGGGGAGGAAGGGCGCCCGGATCGAGGGGTCCAAGGCCTTCGCCAAGCACCTCATGGCGAAGTACCTCATCCCGACGGCGCCGTCGCGCGTCTTCGAGGACGCCGACCGCGCGCGCCGCCACCTCCGCGAGGTGGAGCCGCCCGTGGTGGTGAAGGCGGACGGGCTCTGCGCGGGGAAGGGCGTGGTGGTGGCCGAGGACCGCGAGGAGGCGTTGCGCGCGGTGGACGAGATGCTGGTCCAGCGGAGGTTCGGCGACGCCGGGGCGCGGATCCTCGTCGAGGAGCGCCTGCAGGGGCAGGAGGCGAGCGTGCTCGCCGTGACCGACGGCCGGGCCATCGCAGTGCTGGAGGCGGCCCAGGACCACAAGCGCATCTTCGACGGGGACCGGGGCCCGAACACGGGGGGCATGGGGGCCTACTCGCCCGCGCCCGTCGTCACGCCCCGGGTCATGGAGCAGGTGGAGCGGGACGTCCTCGTGCCGCTCGTCCACGGGCTCGGCCGGGAGAAGATCCCCTACCGGGGGGTGATCTTCGCCGGGCTCATGATCACCAAGGGCGGGCCCCGGGTG
>Ga0247727_10002220_pt1 | contig 44719 bp, 33 predicted proteins | sample WisWelCaveWW1625_FD_202498 | JGI IMG/M metagenome (GOLD analysis project Ga0247727, IMG submission 202498) | Biofilm microbial communities from Wishing Well Cave, Virginia, United States - WW16-25 | ecosystem: Environmental > Aquatic > Deep subsurface > Groundwater > Cave microbial mat | place...
CGGTGGCGTCGGGCGGCGGCTGCTGGCCCGCCAGCTCCTGCGCGCCGGGCTGGCTGGGCTGCTCGGGCGCGGCCTGCGGCTCCTTGCCGGAGCGCTGCTGGTCCTGCTGTCCGTCCTGCGGCTGCTGCGGCTGGGGCGCCGGCTCGGCCTGGCCGCGGTCGTCGGCTGCGCGCGTCGGCGCGGTCGGTGACCTCGGCGCGGAGGCGCCCGATGACTGTCGCGGGCGCCCGGAGGACCGGCTGCCTGACCGGCAGCCGCCATCGCCGCTTCAGTTCCCACCGGGGTGCTGCTCCACGTGGCGGATCAGCTCCTCGAGGTCCGCGATGGCGCGCACGTGGGCCGCCTGCGCCGACTGCAGCGGGTCGCGCGGGGCCTCCGCGGCCGACGCCTCGTCCAGCCGCGTATCCACGTCGTGCAAGTCCTCGCGCACGCGTGCCGCCAACTCCTCGACCGGCGTCTCCTGCGACGCGCCGCGCGCGGCCAGGGCCAGCAGCAGCAGGGGCAGGGTCTTCACTTGTCCCCCTCTCCCCGCTCGGGCGGCAGGATCCGCGGGTGCACGGGCACGACCTCGGCTTCGGGCAGCGGCAGCTCCGCGAACTTCCTGCGGAACAGCTCGGTGACGCGCTGGTGCTCGGACGACCAGCGCTCCAGCAGGTCGCGGTCGGAGTCGGACCACTCGACGTCCTCGCCCTCCGCTGCAGAGCTGCGCAGGAAGGCGTCGAGGCGCGCGAGGGCCGCCTGCTCCAGGCGCTGGATCAGCAGCAGCTCGGCCACGGTGGGCACCAGCGGCTCCGGCCCCTGGCCGCCCTGCGAGTTGGGCGGCTGGTCCTGCTGGTCGGCCTGGGCGAGCTGCTCGCGGCGCCGCTCGCGCTCGGCCTCCAGCACGGCCAGCAGGTCGGCGAGGCGCCGCTCGACGTCGCCCTGCAGCAGGGCCACCGTCCCGCCCGTCTGCTCCTGGCGCAGCTTGTCGGCCACGGCCACGAGGTCGTCGCGCGACTGCGCCAGCACCAGCTCGAAGGCCAGCGCATCGTCCGCCTCCAGCGCCACGCGCAGGGCCTCGGCGCGCACCGACAGGTCGCGCTCGCCGTCGGAGAGGCGCAGCAGCGCGCGCCGCTGGCTGCGCGAAAGGCGCTCGTCCTCGCTGCGGCCGCGTTCGATCTCGGCCGTCTCGGCCGTGACCTCACGCTGCCGCTCGAGCAGGGCGGTCAGGTCCTCGGCCAGGCGGAAGAGGACCTCGTCCTGGCGCAGGCGCTCGTAGCGGTCGGATTCGCCCGAGAGCTGCCGCGCCGCCAGTTCGAGCTGCTCGGCGGCCTCCTCCTCGCGCGTCGCGCCCTCGGCGCTGTCGCCGCGGCGCAGAGCGCCCTCGGCCTGCTGCATGGCCTGCTGCGCGCGGCCGGCCGGCTCCTGGAACTGCTGGTCGGGCAGCTCCTTCAGTCGGCTCATCAATTCCGTGACCGTGCGCTCCAGCTCGGCCTGGCGGTCGGCCAGCGCGGCCAGGTCCTCCGGCGTCGGCGCGGGCCGCGCCTCGTCCGAGGCGCCCTGCGCGCGCTGCTGCAGCTGTTCGATGAGCTGGTCCAGCGTGGCCTGCGCCTGCCCGGCGCGCGCGCCCGCAGCGTCCATCTGCCCGGCCGCGACAGCCTGGCCAACCGATGCCAAGTGCTCCAACAGCTCGCGCGTGCGGTCCAGCAGCTCGGGGCCGGCCTGCGGCTCGACGGCTTCGAGGCGCTGCGCCAGCTCATCCAGCTGCTCACCACCCTGCCGCGCCTGCTCGGCGGACAACTGCGCCAGCGCCCGCGCGCGGTTGCGCGCAGCCGCCAGGCTGCGCTCGGAGCGGTCGAGCTCGTCGCGCAACTCGTCCAGGCGCTCGGCGGCGCCCTGCATCTGCTCGCGTGCCTGCGCCATCGCGGCCGATTCCTCGCGCCGCGGCGCGGTTTCGCCGCCAGGCTGCCCGTCGGCGCGGACACCCGGCTCGGTCGGCTGGGCTTCGCTCTCGCTCGGTGCCTGTTCCCCTGCTCCGGATGCTCCCTTGTCGCCGGAGGGGCGCGCTGCGGGCGCCGGCTCGCCGCTCTCGGCGGCCTGCAGCGAGGCGTGTGCGGACTGCATCGCGGACGCGGCTTCGTCGGCCGCCTCGCGCGCGCGATCGCGCGCGTCCTGCGCCGCGGCCAGCAACTCGGGTGAAACGCTCGACTCGCCCGCCGGCTGGGCCGCCTGAGCGAGGCGTTCGCGCAGCAGGTCCAGCGCCGCCTGCAGCAGCGCCTGGGTGTCGGCGCCGGGCGCGGCGTCCGCGGCCAGCGCGCGTTGCTGGGCGGCCAGCTCGGCGGCCAGCTGCGCGTCGCCCAGCCGCTGCTCGGCCGCGTGGCCCGTGCGCGCGGCGCCGGCAGCCTGGGCCAGCGCCTCGGCCAGCTCCTGCGCGCGATCCAGGGCCTCGTTGACCAGGTCGGAGGGACGGTCCGTGGCGGCGCGCGTCTGCTGCAGCAGCCGACGCTGGTTGGCGGCCAGCACCTCGAGTTGCTCGAGGCCCTCGCGCGCCAGGTTGGACTGGCGCGACAGCTCCTCGGCGTCGCGGCGGTCGCGCAGGATGGCGTAGACCGCCTCGAGCCCGGCGGCCAGCGCGTCCTGGCGCTCGACCGTGGACAGGCTGCCCTGCTCCAGTCCGAGCTGCGCCTGGCGCTGCAGTTCCGGAAGCTGCTGCTCGTCGAAGCGCGCCAGCGCCTCGCGCAGGAGCTGGGCGTTGCGCGCGCGGCCCTCGTCGTCGTAGCGCTGCGCCAGGCGCTCCATCTTGTCGCGCAGCCCGGTCAGGCGCTGGCCGACGCGCGCCTGGTCGCGCAGCAGGCGCGCCTCGGCGGTCTCGACCGGCTCGTCCTGCGCGGAGGCGGGCAGCAGCAGCAACGTGGCGCAGACGAGGCTGCGGATCACGGGCTCTCCTTCGCGCCGGACAGCGCTTCCTGGGTGCGCGCGCGCAGGCCGCGCTGGTCGTCGATGAGCGCCTTCACCAGCAGCAGCACTTCCTGGTAGTCCTCCCACTCGTCCATGCGTTGCAGCAGCTGGTCCAGCCCCGCGACCACGCGCTGCTGCGCGTCGCGCGCGGCCTGCAGCGTGGTGGCGTCGGGGCGGACGCGCGCCTCGCCCAGCAGCCGGTGCGCCTCGGGCGAGCCCTGCTGCTCGAGCTGCAGCGCGATGGCGCCCATGTCCAGCAGGCGTCCCACCAGGTCGAGCCGGCCGAAGCGCCCGCCGGCGTACTCGGCGGCCAGCGCGCGGATGGCGGCGGGTGCGAAGGCCTCGTCGGCGGGCGCGGCGGCCCAGTCGGTCAGGCGCTGCTGCAGCACGCCGGCGGCGCCCGGCCCGGGGTCGAGGCGGTTGAACAGCGTCTCGTCGAGGATCGCGCACAGCTCGCGCGACTGCTGCGTCAGGCGCGCGGTCACCTGGCCCTGGGCGACGACGGCCGCCAGCAGCTCGGGGTCGTCGGCGGCCGGCGGCGCCGCGAGCAGGCCGACGACGGCCTGCAGCGCCGAGACCTGCCGCTCGCGGATGGCGCCGAAAGCCTCCTTGAGGCGCAACTGCCGGTCGGCCAGCAGGCGCTGCACCTCGGCGTCGTCCACGACGTCCAGGCGCCGGCCTTCGGCCACGGCCGACTGCGGGCCGCGGCCGGGCAGGTCGCGCGCGTCGCTCGCGCGCAGCGCGTAGGCCAGCGGGCCGGCCTGCGGCGCGGCGGCCAGGTCGAGCACGGCGCGATAGTGCGTGGGCCGGACGGCATCGGGCACGAGCGTCGTCTGCGCGCCGTTCCCGGCGGCCAGCAGCACCGAGGCCACGGCGTGGTCGTCGTCGGCGACGACCGCCACCGGCACCACGGCGCGCGCCGTGACCTTGACGTCCGCGCGCGCCGGCGCGAAGACGCGCAGCGTCGGCGGCCGGTCCTTCAGCACCATCAGCGCGTGGTGGCTGGGATCGGGCGTGGCCAGGCCCCACTCGCCGGTGAGCACCAGCGTCAGCGTGTCGGATTCGTCGGCGGTGAAGGCCGCGCGCGCCACGGGCGGCTCGACGCTGCGGTCGAACGCGAGCGGGATGGCCAGGCCGCGCCCGGCCAGGCGCAGCTCGCCCGACTCGGCCGAGCCGACCGGCGTGCCGCTCAGCGTGACCTCGGTGCCCTCCGGCAGCGAGAGGCCCTCGGGACCGACCTCGCTGGTGGCCGCGCCCAGGTAGGCCGGCGGCACGAGGCGGAAGCGCGGCTGGTCGAGGCGCGGCGGCTCGATCACGCGCAGCGACAGGCGGCTGTCGCGGCCGTCGTCGTCACCGCCGCGCGCGAAGAGCGCCGTGTCGCCCTCCTGCACCTGCAGCCGGCCGCGCCAGCCGCCCTCGGGCAGCACGCTCATGGCCGTGGCGCGCGCGCCCTGGCGGCCGTCGGCCAGCAGCTCGACGCGCCCGGGATCGCTGCCGGCGTTGCGCGCATCGGCCTCGATGACGCCGCCGCGCGCGGCGATGAGCGTGCCGTCCGGCGCCAGCAGGTGCGCCGGCCCGCGCTCGGCCACCACCAGCGACAGGCGCACGTCGCGCGGCCAGCGCTGGTCCTCCAGCAGCCAGCGGCGCACGAAGACGTCCACGTGCGGGCGCGCCACGAGCAGCAGCACGGCCAGCGCCGCCGCCGCGCCCGCCGCGCGCCAGGCCTCGCGCAGCGACGGCCGCGCCACGAGCACGCGCCGCAGGTCCTGCCCGGCGCAGGCCGCCGCGGCCTCCTCGACCACCTGCCGTTCAAGCGAGCCCGGGGCGCCGCCCGCGAGCTGCAGCGCCGAGACGATGCGCCCCTCGAAGTCGGGCCGCGCGCGCTCGACCACGCGCGCCGCGTCCAGCCGGCCGGGCCCGCGGAACAGCGGCCGGGCCACGCGCCGCAGCAACTCGCGCGCCGCCAGCGCCGTCAGCAGCAGCAGCAGCGCCGCCCGCACCGCGCGCGGCAGGTCCAGCCAGCGGTCCAGCGCGTACAGCGCCGCCAGCGCCACGCAGCCAGCCCAGGCCAGCCGCGCCAGCCCGGCCGAGACGCGCAGCAGGCGGATGCGCCCCAGCACCGCGTCCAGGCGCGCGTGCACCGTGGCCAGCCCCGGAGCGGGCGGGCGCGGCGCAGCGGGCGGGACGTCGGTGCTCATGCGGGCCTCAGCGCTGGAAGATCGGAAGATAGCCGTAGGGAAGCGACAGGATCAGGGCCCCCACCGCCGTGCTGAACGCGGGTCCGGGCCCGATACGGTTGGGAAAGCTGCCGTCAGGCTGCTGGCCGGCCACGATCTCGTCGCGTATGCGCGGGTAGTAGCTGCTCCAGGCCGGGCCGCCGATGACGTAAAGCGCCTGCGTCGCGTAGTAATGCCCGTACCAGTAGAAGTAGTGGAAGGTGTAGGGCGAGCGCCCGGAGACCAGGTCCACGTGGTCCAGCAGGAAGTCGATGCTGGCCTGCAGGTCCAGGGTGACGCCCGGCAGCACCTCGGACTGCAGCTCGCGCCCGTAGTCGCCGGCGTTGTGCAGGGCCGCGATGCCGGCCGCGGTGAGCGCGAAGCTGCTGCGCGTGCGGCTGTCGGGCAGCGCCTGGTAGCGGAAGCTGCCGCGCCCGAGGCGGTAGTAGTCGTCGTGCTGCATGAAGCGGCCGTAGCTGGACTCGCCCTCGCGCACGTAGCTGAGCGCCACGTAGCGGCGCGCGGCGTCGATGGTGCCGCGCGGCACGCGCAGACCCACGTTGCGCGCGGCGCGCAGCGCGTTGAGCTGGCACACCGTGACCGACATGTCGGACTCGACCGCCTTGGGCACGTAGCGCCAGCCGCCCTCCTCGTTCTGGTTGTCCACGATGAAGTCCACCGCCTGCTGCAGGCGCGCGTGGACCTCGGCGTTGTCGGCCATGCCGTAGACCTCCGCCAGGAACAGCGTGGCGAAGGCGTGGCTGTACATGCGCGTCTCGTGGCCGGTGATGTAGCCGGTGTCGGTCACGTGCCGCAGCACGAAGCCGGTGGCGCGCGAGAGCACGTCGCCGTAGGCGCCGCGTCCGGGCGAGTGGCCGGCCGCCAGGAAGGCCAGGCCGGCCAGCGCCGTGACCCCGACGTGCGGCTGGCTGCGCGCGGTCAGCTCGTAGTTCTGGTTCAGCTTGAAGCCCACGTCGCCGCGCCAGCTGCCGTCCGGCTCCTGGTGCACGGCCAGCCAGGCCAGCGCCCGCTCCACCGCGATCACCGACTCCGTCGTGATCTCGGCGCCGCCGGCCGGCGCGGGCGGCGGGCGCACGCGCGGACCGCCGTCGTCCTGCGCCCGCGCGACGGGCGCGAGCAGCGCCAGCAGCAGTGCTCCGCAGAAGCGCGTCACTGCAGGCCCTCCCGGACGACGTGCACGGTTCCGCCCCAGGCCAAGACCAGCGCTCCTTCCGCGAGGGACCATTCCGCGCGGCCCATGCCGTGCGGCGTGTCGAGGGCCACACTGTAGCGCTCCGCACCGGTGTCGGCCGCGATCACGCGCAGCGTCGTGGCGGCGCCCGAGGCCGGGCTCTCCTGCAGCAGCGCGAAGGCGTCACGCCCGTGGAGCACGCGCGATCCGTAGCCGCTGCCGGGCACGGCCAGCTCGTACAACCGCTCGGTCGTGCGGCCGTCCGCCACGAGCAGCCGCCCGGGCTGGCCCTCGGCGGCCAGAACCAGGCGCGGCGCGCGGCCGATCCCCTGGCCGGACAGCACGCCGTGCACGCCGCCCGTGCGCGTGGGCGGCAGCGGGCCGACGCGCGCGTCCACCGGCACCAGCAACGTCGAGGACGTGCCGTCCGCCTCGCGCACGGCGCTGAACAGGGTCAGGCGCCCCGCGCCCGCCGGGTAGGTCGTGGTGCGCGAGAGCCCGGCCACCGGCACGGGCGCGCGCCAGGCCGGCTGCGCTCCGGCGACGTCCCAAGCCAGCAGCTCCGGCGTTCCGGTCGCGCCGCGCGTCGAGAGCAGCAGCGTCGGCGGGTCGTCCAGCGCCAGCAGCAGGCGCGGCGAGTCGGCCGGCAGCGGCTCGCCGCCGACCAGCTCCGCCGTGTCCGCGTCCACGCGCCACAGCCGCGCGTCGTGCGTGGCGCCGTCGCGCGTCTGCGCGCCCACGCTGAACAGCACGCCCGTGCCGCCCGCGGCCAGCAGCCAGGCTTCCTCGCACTCCGGCACGTCCAGTTCCAGCGCGCGCGTGCCCGAACAGGCGCCCCAGCCGCACAGGCGCCAGCGCCGCAGCCCGTCCGCACCCTCCTCGACCGACAGCCGCAGCAGCAGCCCGTCGCAGGGCACCACGGTGCGCGTCTCGCCAGGCAGCGGCACGGACCACAGCAGCGCCCCGTCGCGCGCCGACAACGCGGTCAATCGGTCCGTGGTGGACGACGGCCCGGCGTAGGTCAGCAGCAGCAGCCGCTCCTGGTCCGCGAACAGCTCCACGTAGCCGGAGGAGACCGAGGACAGGCTGATCGGCGGCGGCCGGCGCCAGGCCACGCTCGCGGCCGCGCCGTCCAGCATGACCAGCTCGCCCGAGCCGCTGATGGCCGCCAGCACCAGGTGCTCCAGCCCCGCGCCGAAGCGACCGTTGACGGCGGGAAACACGACGCGCGAGCGCGTCGTCAGCTCGAGCACCGTGACGCTGGCGCGCGCGCCGGGCAGGGCCGGCAGCGGCGGCTCGCGCTGCGCCTCGCCCTCCCCGCGCAGCCGCGCGGCGAAACCCGCCTCGCCCAGCGCCTCGGCGGCCAGGCCGCGCAGCGCGCGATCGTGCTCGCCGTAGCCGCCCAGCGGGCTGCGTCCCAGCTCGCGCAGCACCTCGTCGGCGCGGCCCTGCTCCAGCCAGGACAGCAGGCGCCGGCGGCGCGCCTCGGTGACGGCCAGCGCGTTGGGGTAGCGCTGCTCGATGCCGGCCAGCAGGTCCACGTCGCCCGCGGCGGCCAGCTCGGCCTGCGCCTGCGCGTCCCAGCGCGCATAGGCGGCGCGGCCGTGCTCGGCCAGCAGCCGCGACAGGCGCTCGGCGGCGTGCTCGCGCACGCTGCGCCCGTGCCACGGCTCGTCGGGCCAGGTCTCGATCAGCCCCTGCTGGCGCGCCACGCAAAGCTCGAGCGGTTCGCCGGGCGGGTCGGCCAGCGCGGCCAGCAGGCCGGCGGGCAGCGCGTCCCGGCCGCAGCGCGCGACCAGCGTCAGGCGCCGCTGCGGGTCGTGCGCGGCGAGGCGCCGGAGCGCCGCGTCCGCCGCGGCCGGCTGGTCCAGCTCGTCCAGCGCATCCAGCGACGCCTCGGCGTGGTCGAAGGGCCGCCCCAGCCGCGCCGCCGTGTCCAGCAGCGCCAGCCAGTCGTCGGCCGAGCCCGAGTGCTGCGCGGCGGCCAGGGCCACCAGCAGCCGCTCGACGGACGCGGACTCGCGCAGCTCGGCCGGCGCGGACGCGTCGGCCAGCAGTTGCTCGAGCTGCGCGGCGGCCTCGGCGTGCAGGTGCGCGGCCAGCAGCAGCTCGCCCGCCGCGAGGCGCCGGGCCGGGCTCTCGGCCGCGTGCGCGAGCGCGTCGTCCAGCAGCGCGGCCACGTCGGCCACGGCGTGCACGCTCCAGCCGTCGGTCACGACCAGGCCCAGCGGACCGGCCACGACGCGGCGGCGCGGCGGGTAGCGGCGTGACGGGCCCACCTCGAGCAGCTCGCCGGCCCACGGCAGCAGGCGCGCCTGCCGCGCCTGCAGGTCGGCCACCACCAGGCCCGTGCGCGCCGGCTGCAGCACGCGCGCGCCGGCCAGCGCCAGCGGCCCGGCGGCCAGCTCCTCGTCGGGCAGCGTCAGCACGAAGGTCGGCCGGCCGCTCGCGGGATCCAGCACCTCGAGGCCGCAGTCGGCGGCCACGACCAGCTGGCCGGCGGGCGTGACCAGCGCGTCGCGGCGCAGCACGCGCGTGTCGGAGCGCGTCGCGTCCAGCGGGCTCACGCAGCCCAGCGTCCAGCGCGTGCGGCCGGTGGCCGGGTCCAGCGCCAGCAACTGCTGGCCGTCCAGCGGCATGACCAGCAGGTTGCCGCCGGCGAGTTGCGGCGCGCGGTTGACCCAGCCCACCTCGCGACCCAGGTCGCGGTCCGGCGAGCGGCTGGCGCGGCGCACGGTGAACTCGTAGCCGGCCAGCCAGCGCACGCGTCCGCTGAGGGCGTCCACGCTGGCCACCAGCCCGAGGTTGGTGCAGGCGTACAGCGCGCCGTCGTGCAGCAGCACCGGGCTGGGGGTGTGCTCCTGGAACGGCCGGTTGAACATCGTCAGGTCCTGCTGCCCCGAGCCCAGGTACGTGCGCCACAGCAGGGCGCCGTCGGACAGGTCGAAGGCCGCGAGGTAGGCGTTCAGCGCGCCCTCGAGGATGAAGCCGGCCACGTAGACCGCGCCGTCCGCCAGCAGTGGGGCGCCGGCGACGGAGAAGCGGTTGACGAAGGCGTCGTCGCCCAGCGCGGGCCGCTCCTGGCGCCACAGCTCGGCGCCGTCGGAGGCGCGCAGGCACAGCAGCCGCCGCTCCGGCAGGGGCCAGTTGATGGGGATGCGCTCGAAATCGTTCAGCTCGCGCCGCGGCTCGGCGGCCTGCACCGCCGCCACCACGCGGCCGTCGGCCAGCGCCGGCTGCGCCACCTGCCACGGGCTGACCGCGCGCTTGCGCGACGTGCCCAGGTAGATCTCGAAGTCGAACCACCGGTCTTGCGCGCGCCGCGTCTCGATCGCCTCCAGCGGCCCCTCGTGGTGCCACGCGCGCCGGCCGGTTAGCAGGTCCCAGGCCGAGACCGAGAGCGAGTCGGCCACGATCACGCGCCCGCCGGCCAGCAGCGGCACGATCGGCGCGATGGGCGCCTCGGACGAGCCGGCCGCGTTCTGGAAGGGGTTGTTCAGGCCGAAGCCGGCCACCACCAGCGGGGCGGACCAGAGCGGATCCAGCGCGTCGGGCAGCGGCGGGTCGGCGGGCGCCGCGGTGGCGGCGAGCGCGGCGGGCGCGCCGAGACGCGCGAGGTCCTCGTCCGCTCCGCCGAGGCGCGCACGGTCGGCCGCCGCGCGCGCGGCGGCGGCGGCGCCGCGCTCGGCCAGCAGGCGCGCGGCGGCGGCGGCGGCCTGCGCGCCCTCGGGCAGGCCCTCGAGGCGCAACGCCAGCGCACGCAGCCGCGGCAGGTCGCGCCAGGCGCAGGCCTCCTGCAGCGCGCGGCGGTCCGACGGCGCGCACAGCCGCGCGCGCACGCCGGCCGGCACGCGCGTGAGCAACTGGAAAAGGGCCCACTCGCCCACGCCCACCCAGCGCCCGAGGCCAGCGCCGACCTGCACGACCGCGTCGCCGTGCAGCCAGACCGCGTCCTGCAGCCGGCGCGCAGCGGTCTCGAGGTCGCCCGCGGCCAGCGCCGCCTCGGCCTCGTCCAGCGCCGCGCGCGCCGCGGGCGGGCTGCGCACCGAGAAGCCGAAGGCCGGGCGCTCGTCGGGGTCGAAGGCGTAGCCCGGCTCGCGCAGCACGTCCCAGCCGTCGAAGCGGCCGGCGGCGGCGGGCGGCTGCTGGCCGGCGGCCAGCGCGCCCAGCAGCAGGAGCGCCGCGGCGAGCGCTGCGCGGGCGGCGATGCGGGTCGGCATGCGCATGCTCAGGCCAGGTTGGACCGCTTGCGCACGATCCACTCCGCCGACGCCAGCCCCAGCAGCAGCAGCAGCGGCGGCCAGCCGGCCCACAGCTCCTCGCGCTCGGGCTCGTCCACGGCGCGCTCGCGCGACGGGTCGCGCAGCGACGCCAGCAGCCCGGCCGCGTCCTCCAGGCGCGCGTAGCGCCCGCCGCTCTGCGCGGCCAGGTTGCGCAGCAGGCTCTCGTCCAGCAGCGGGTCGTCGTTCTCCAGCGACGGCACCGAGGCGGTCACGATGCGCGGGCTGCGCGGGCCGGCGTCGGGCGCGTCCGGGTCCTCGAGCCACAGCCGGTAGCTGCCGGCCTCGCTGGCCACGAAGGAGGCCGAGAAGATGCCGGGCTCGTCGGGCTGCGCGGCCAGCGACTCGGCCACGCCGTCCGGGCGCAGCAGGTGCACCGGGAAGGACTCCGTCTGCAGCGCCTGGAACTCCTGGTCCTTGACGCGCGCGGTCACCTGCACGCGGTCGCCCAGGTCGTAGGCGGCGAGGTCGGTGGCCAGGTCGAAGCGGTAGTCGCTGCGGCGCAGCTTGTTGAGCGCCAGGTAGCGCACGAGGTTCTTCCAGAAGGGCTCGCGCCAGGTCTCCAGGAAGCGGAAGCGCCAGCGCCAGGTCTCGTCGGTGGCCAGGAAGGCCGTGCGGCCCTGCGGGAAGTACATGGTGGCCAGCAGCACGTGCGGGCCGTCGGCGTTGCCGGAGGTCGGGTGCGTCAGCAGCACCTCGGCCGTGCCGCGCGCCTTGAGCACCGGCCAGTACCAGGTCAGCGGCGCCAGGCCGTCCTCGCCCTGCCACAGCTCGCGGTTGCGCTCGGGGTCGTTGTCCAGCGTGACCACCTCGTGCGGGTCGCGCCAGCGCTCGAGCACGGGGCGGAAGGGCTCGTCCTCGTCGCGCACGTTGGCCTGCTCCGTCTCCGGGTCGCCCAGCAGCACGGGCAGGATGTCGGCGATGGGCGTGCCCGCGTACTCGCGCGGCGCGGCGCGCGCGCCGGCCTGCATCAGGAAGCCGCCGCCGGCCTCGACGAATTCCTTGATGCGCTGCAGGTGCAGCTCCCAGCGCGGCCCCAGGTCCTGCGGGTGCACGTCGCCGAAGATGACGACGTGGTAGTCCAGCAGCGGGTTGCCGCTGTCCGCGTCGGGAAAGCGCTTGAGCGCCGGCACGCCCGCGCTGGACTCCTGCAGGAAGTCCGGCGCGGCGTCCAGCAGCAGGCACTGCGCCTCGACGTTGGAGAAGCGCAGCAGCGACGAGCGCAGGAAGCTGTACTCCCAGCGCGCGTAGCCGTCCACGTACAGCACCTTGATGCGCCCCGGCTCGACGCGCAGCAGGCGGCGCTCGACGTTGTTGGCCGCGTCGCGCTCGCCCGGCTGCGGCACGACGCTGACCTTGACCGACAGGTCGCCCTCGCCCGGCGGCACGAAACCGATGCGCACGACCTGCTCGGTGGCGCCCGGGTCGTCGGCCAGGCGGAAGTCCTCGCGCGCCAGCTCGGCGCCGCTGGCCTCGTCCACGGCCAGCAGCGTGGCGGGCGCGCCGGGGAAGCCGCGTGCGGCCACCGCGGCCTCCAGCGTGACGGTGTCGCCCGCCAGCGCGACCTCGGGCGCCGTGACGCCCGCCAGGCGCACGTCGCGCGGCACCTGCGGATCGCCCACGCCCAGCACGTGCACGGGTACGCGCCGCCCCGACAGCGCCGCCAGCGCGGCCAGCGGGTCGCGCCCGGCGTTGCTGCGCCCGTCGCTGGCCAGCACGACCGCGGCCAGGTCGCGCCCGCGGGTCTCGGCCGCCAGCGCGGCCAGCGCGTCGCCGAGGCGCGTGCTGCTGTCGGCCGCGGCCAGGTCGTTCAGCCCACCCAGCGCGCGCAGGTTCTCGCCGAAGGCAAAGAGCTGCAGCTCGTAGCGCTCGCCCAGCTCCGCCAGCGGCCCGGCCAGCACGGCGCGCAGCACCTCGCTGCGCGTGGCGTCCGCCGGCAGCCGCAGCCGCCGCGCCAGGTCGGTCAGGTCGTGCTCGCGCAGGCTGGCGCTGTCGTCCAGCAGCACGGCGGCCACCGGGCGCTCGACGGCCACCTTCTGCGTCAGGCGCACGGGGCGCAGCAGGAACACGACCAGCAGCGCCAGCAGCGCCGCGCGCAGCGCCGCGGGCAGCCAGGTGCGGCCCTCGACGCTGCGCCGCACGTAGAGCCAGCGCGCGAAGAGCAGCAGCGCGGGCGCGACGACCAGCGCCAGCACCCAGGCCGGCGGCAGGTCGAGGAAGTCGATGCGCGTGGTCTGCACCACCTCGGGCGCGGCCAGCAGCAGCGGGCTCATGCGCGCGCCTCCCGGGGCGCGCCCACGTGGCGCGCCAGCAGCGACTCGCACACGGCGCAGGCCAGCAGCGCCCACAGCAGCGGCAGCGCCAGGCTGCCGTCGCCGCCGGCGGCGCGCCCGGGCTCGTCCGCGGCCAGCTCGGCGCCGATGACGTGCGGCACGCCGGCCAGCGCCTGCGCGAGGGCCGACGGGTCCACCGCGCGCAGGTCGCCCTCGCGCGCGTCGGGCTGCGCGGCCAGCGCCAGCGTGCGCCGCGAGCCGTCGGCGTAGGCGAGCTCCAGCCGGTAGGCGCCGGCCTCGTCCAGCGGCAGCGGCAGGTCGAGGCGCGAGCGCTCGCCCGGCTGCCCGCCCGCCGGCCGGTTGACCGGCACGGCCGCGCCGGAAGGAAAGCCGAGCTGCGCCGACTCCGGCCAGCCGTCCACCAGCAGCGCGGGTTGCTGGCCCACGAGCACGTTGCGCTCGGCGGGGTCGTCGGCCAGCAGCGCCGTCAGCAGCTCGTGCACCAGCGGCACCCACAGCGCCGGGTTGCGCGGCAGGAGCGACCAGTCGGGCGCGGCGGAGGTGGCGCACAGCAGGATGCGGCCGCGCTCCAGGCGTCCCTCGACCAGCGCCGGCTGCGTGTGGCCCAGCGCGTCGGCGAAGCTGGCCAGCACGCGCGCCTGCGGAGCCTCGCCCTGCGCCGGCAGCGGCCGCGGCAGCAGCTCGCGCCAGGCGAAGACCGGCACCTGCAGCAGCACCGACAGGCGCGGGTCCGCGAACAGGGCCAGCGCCGGCGGCGGCGGCTCGGCCAGCGCCAGCGTGACGTAGTCCTCGACGCCCACGCCCGCCGGCGCGCCGCGCATCGGGCCCACGTCCATGGGCAGCAGGCCGCGCGAGCCGAGGCGCTCGGCCCACAGCGCCGGATCGACGCGCTCGCCCGCGAACAGCAGCAGCGGCGTGCCCGAGGCCACCGTGCGCGCCAGCGCCTCGGCCTGCGCCTCGCCCGGCGCGCCCACGTCGGACAGCACCAGCGCGTCGAAGTCGGCCAGTTGCGCCAGCGTGCCGTCCAGCCGCGCCGCGTCCCAGCGCACGGGCTCGAAGCGCGCCTCGACGCCCGGCTGCTGCGGGTCCAGCGCCAGCTCGAGCCAGCCGGTGGACCACTCCAGCGGGTCGGCGCCGCCGGGAGCGCCGTCGGCCAGCAGCACGCGCGGGCGGCCGTGGGCCTCGACGGCCAGCGTGCGCGCGTCGTCCAGCGGCAGGTCGTCGGCGGCCAGCGCGACGGTGACGTGGTGCGCGCCGGGCGTGTCCAGGCGGCGGCGCATGGAGAGCGCCGCGCTGCCCAGCGGCGGCAGCGTGGCGGCCTGCGTGTCCACGCGCACGCCGTCGATCTCGAAGCGCGCCTCGACCTGGGCGCTGTTCGACTCGGACCAGTTGCGCACCACGGCCGTGAAGGCCAGCGGCTCGCTGGCGCGCGGCAGCGGATCGTCGGCCGCCAGCGACTGCACGCCCACGTTGGCCGGCGCGCGGCCGTCGGCGCCCACCGGCTCGATGCGCACGCTGCCGCCGCCCTGCTCGAGCACGCGCGCCAGCAGCGCGCCCAGCGACGCACCGGCCTCGGCCCAGGTCAGCACCTGCAGGTCCGAGATGATCACGATGTCCAGGCGGCCGGGGCGCGCCGGGCGCACGCGCTCGGCCAGCAGGCGCGCGCCGGCCAGGAGGTCGGCCACGCCGGCGGGCGGCGGCAGGTCGTCCAGCGCGGCCAGCGCCATGGACGGCGTGGCGCCGATGGGCGCGGGCAGCGGGTTGCCCGCGCCGAGGCACACCAGCGTGACGGCGTCGCCGCGCGGCTCGGACAGCGCGCCGAGGCGCCGGCGCAGCGAGTCGCGCACGCGGTCGTCGGCGGTGACGCCCGGCGCCACCAGCCGCCCCATGCTGCCGCTGCGGTCCAGCAGGTACACGACCTCGCGCCGGCCGCCGGCCAGCGCGGCCAGCGGGCTGTCCGAGGGCACGAAGGGCAGCGCCATGGCGGCGGCGGCCAGCAGCACCAGCAGGCAGCGCAGCAGCAGCAGCAGCAGGTTTTCCAGACGCATGCGCCGGCGGCGCTGGCGGAAGGCGTCCTGCAGGAAGCGCATGGCCGCGAAGGGCACGACCACGAAGCGCCGGCGGTTGAGCAGGTGGATCAGCAGCGGCGCCGCCACCAGCGCCGCGCCCCACAGCATCCACGGCGAGCCGAAGGCCAGGTCCACGCTCAGCCCCGCCGCCGCAGGCGCGCCATGCGCGCGCCCAGCCAGGCCGAGAGCGCCACGTCCAGCGGCGCCGTGGTCTCGATCAGGTGGTAGTCCACGCCGCGCACCGCGCAGGCGCGGCGCACCTCGGCGCGCCACTCCTCCAGCACGCGCAGGTAGTCCTCGCGCAGGCTGCGCGGGTCGACCAGCAGCCGCTGCGGCTCCTCCAGGCCCTCGAAGCGCGTCAGGGCCTCGAAGGGAAAGCGCAGCTCGTCGCCGTGCAGCAGGTGCAGCACGACCACGTCGTGCTTGCGCGCGCGCAGGCGCGAGAGGCCCGAGGCCAGCGAGGCCACGTCCCCGAAGAGGTCGGAGACCAGCACCACGATGCCGGGCCGCGGCAGGCGCTCGACCAGGCGCCCGAGCACGGCGTCCAGGTCCGTGGTGCCGGCCGGCGCGCGCTCGGCCAGCGCCGCCAGCACCGGCACGAGGTGCGCGGGCGAGGTGCTGGCCGGCAGCACGCGGTCCAGCGCGTGGTCGAACAACGCCAGCGCCGCGCCGTCGCGCTCGCTGAGCACCAGGTGCGCCAGGGCCGCCGCGACCTGGCAAGCCTGGTCGTACTTGGTCGGGCGCCCGTCCGCGGGGTAGGCCATGCTGGCGCTGGCGTCCACGACCAGCGTGCACTCGAGGTTGGTCTCCTCCTCGTAGCGCTTGACCGACAGGCGGTCGGTGCGCGCCCAGGCCTTCCAGTCCAGGTGGCGCAGGTCGTCGCCCGGAACGTAGCCGCGCCGCTCGACGAACTCGACCGACACGCCGCGCTTGGGGCTCTTGTGCCGGCCGGCGAGAAAACCCTCGACGGCGCGGCTGGCCGTCAGCGTCAGGTGCTGCAGCCGCTCCGCGACGCGGGGATCGGGCGTGACCGTCCGGCGCTCAGCGCCCGGCGACCGTGGGGAGTCCGCCATCGTTGAGGGCCTTGGTGGGGTGCGGCGGAATCGTCTGCAGCAGGCGATCGATCAGGTCGTCGGCGCGCAGGCCCTCGGCCTGGGCGGAGTAGTTGGTCACGATGCGGTGGCGCAGCACGGGCCGCGCGGCGCGCTGCACGTCCTCGGCGCTGACGTGGAAGCGGCCCTTGATGACCGCGCGCGCCTTGGCGCCCAGCACCAGGTACTGGCCGGCGCGCGGTCCGGCGCCCCAGCGCAGGCTCTGCTTGACGAACTCGGGCGACTCCGGCTGGTCCGGCCGCGTGGCGCGCACCAGGCGCGCGGCGTACTCGAGCATCTCGTCGGCCACCGGCACGCGCCGCACCAGGCCCTGCAGGCGCAGGATCTCGCCGGCCGACATGACCGGCTGCACGTCGCCCGCGGCCTGCTCCGTCGTGCGGCGCAGGATCTCCAGCTCCTGCTTCTCGTCGGGGTACTCGACCACGACGTTGAACATGAAGCGGTCGAGCTGCGCCTCGGGCAAGGGGTACGTGCCCTCCTGCTCGATGGGGTTCTGCGTGGCCAGCACGAAGAACGGGTCGGGCAGCGCGCGCCGCTGGCCGCCGGTGGTGACCTGGCGCTCCTGCATGGCCTCCAGCAGCGCGGCCTGCGTGCGCGGCGGCGTGCGGTTGACCTCGTCCGCCAGCAGCACGTTGGTGAACACCGGCCCCTGCACGAAGACCATCTCGCGCCCGCCGGTGCTGCGGTTCTCCTGGATGATGTCGGTGCCGGTGATGTCCGTGGGCATCAGGTCGGGCGTGAACTGGATGCGCTTGAAGTCCAGGCTCAGCGTCCGCGCCAGGCTGCTGATCATGAGCGTCTTGGCCAGCCCCGGCACGCCGGTGAGGATGCAGTGCCCGCGCGCGAAGAGCGCCACGATGAGCTGGTCGAGCACCGCGTCCTGCCCCACGATGACCTTGGCCATCTCGGCCCTCAGGCGCTCGTAGCCCTGCTTGAGCTGCCCCGCGGCAGCGACGTCATCGGTGTCGGTCATGGCGGGTTCCGGGATGGGAGGCGGGCCGGGGCTGCAGAACGCAGCCCGGCACCGGAGTGACGGAGTCTAGCCGGCCGGCCTTCCGGTCCGCACCGCCGGGTCCGGCGGAATCACGGCGCCTCGCCCCACCACTGCAGCAGCCAGCTCCCCGGGTCACTCGACCTGCGGCCGGGCACGGGCGACAGCGCCGCCAGCCCGTCGTCGAGCGCGAACACCGCCACGACCGCGGCCGGCACGCCCGGCAGGCGCGGCAGCTCGCGCGGCGGCGCCGCCAGGTCCGCGCTGCTCGCCTCCAGCAGGCCGGCGGCGGTGGGCAGCAGCACACGCCCGCCCAGCGCCAGCGGGCGCCCGGCCAGTCGCTGTTCCGCGGGCAGCAGCGGCGAGGCCTCCAGCACGTGGCCGTCGGGTCCCAGCAGCACCAGGCCGCCGCGGCCCTCGCTGCGACGCGTGCACAGCAGCGCCGGCGAGGGCCGGCCCAAGGGGTCCGGGCGCAGCTCCACGACGTGCTGGCGGTCGAGGCGCTCGATCGGGTCGTCCAGGATCAGGTCGCCGCGCGGACCCGGCTCCTGCGCCAGCATGTAGAGGAAGCGGCTGTCGGGCGGCGCCATGACGACGCGGCCGTTCCAGAAGCGCAGCGGCTCGTCGTCCCAGCCGCCGGTCTCGAACAGCCAGGCCGGCTCGTACTGGCCGGTGTCCTGCGGGAACAGGCGGTCGTAGCGGAAGGCCAGCCGCGGCACGCCGGTCAGCGCGTCCACGGCCGCCAGCACGCCGAAGCCGGTGCAGCACCACACCAGGCCGTCGCGCACCACGGGCGCCACCTCGGCCGGGCGCTTGTCGCTGTCGTAGACGCTGGTCTTGGCGAAGCGCACCGCGAAGCGCCCGATGGGCTGGCCCGTGACCAGCGGCGTTTCCCACAGCAGCCGGCCGTCGGCGAGGTCGAAGCAGGCCAGCGTGACCTCCGTCTCCAGCTCGCTGCGGAAGACCTGGGCATACACGCGCCCGCCCCACGCGGCGGGCGGGCCGCAGGCGGCGCTGACCTGGCGACCCGCGGGCGGCGCGGCCGTGAAGGCCAGCGACGGCTGGCTGCCGGCGTCCAGCGCCAGCAGCCGCGGCAGTCGCACCGCCGACTCCGTGCGCCGGTACGAGATCGGGATCGGGTTGAAGGGCAGCAGCCAGCGATCGCCCTCGCGCACCAGCACGTGCCGGCGCGGCAGCGGCTCGTAGAGCACGTCGGCGCTGGCCGCCTGCAGCGGAGCCAGCAGTTGCACCGGCGGCGTGGCCAGCGCGCGCGAGGCGCGCTCGACCAGCAGCAGTTGCCGGCCGTCGGCGTACGCGAGCCGGCCCGGGCCCGCGGGCGCCACGCACGGCAGCGGCACCGGCACCAGGACGTCGGCGTCGAAGGCGTCCTCGCCCAGCGGCACCAGCACCGCGTGCTGCGCCTCCCAGCCGCGCGCACCAAGGTCGGCGCGCGGCGGCGACGCGGGCGGCGGCAGGCGCCGTGCCGCCGCCGCGGCCAGCTCGACCACGCCGGCCTGGTCGCCCGCGCGCGCGGCCAGCGCCGCCGCGTCCGCGAAGCGGCCCTCCTCGAACAGCAGGCGCGCCGCTTGCAGCGCCGCCGCGCGCGACGTCGGCAGCGACACGCCGCGCACGGCGCGGTCCAGCAGCGCCGGCAGGTCGCGCTCGCGACGCGCCAGGCCGAGGGCCTCTTCCTCGGCCGCCAGAACCGTCTGCGCCAGCACCTCGCGGCCCGGCTCCAGCACCAGCCGCGCCGCGCGTTCCAGCGCCGGCACCAGCACGCGCGCCCCAAACGGCACCAGGTCCGGCGTGCGCCGCGCGCGCAGCGCCCGCAGCAGGGCCACGGTCTCATCGGCGTCCTGGCGGTCGGCCGCGGCCTGCAGCTTCTGCAGCAGCGCCAGCGCCGCGCCGTCGTCGGCCAGCGGCAGGGTGGCGCCGTTGCGGAAGGCGCTGCCCTCGGGTGCGACGAACTGCGCGCGCGCGGGCAGGGCCGGCAACGGCAGCAGCAGCCACGCAGCCAGCGCCGCGGCGAGGCCCGCGCGCACGGCTAGCCGCCGCTCTTCCTGGCCGCCTTCTTCGGCGCTGCCGCGTCCGGGTCGGGCAGGACGCGGTAGCCCGGCGCCTCGGGCGAAAGCCGCTGCACGTCCAGCAGCCGCTCGCGCAGCAGCGCGTCGTCGGCGGCGCCCTCGTTCCAGTCCTGCAGCAGGCGCACCTCGCCCTGCAGGCGCGTGATGTCGGCCTCGGTCGCGGCGCGGCGCGAGTGCAGCTCGGAGCGCTCGAAGAGCACCGGGAGCGTGGCGGTCGCGAGCACGTAGACGAAGAGCAGGCCGAGGAGCAGCGTCAGCCACTGGGCGGGGAGGCGCGTGGCGGGAGGCGCGCCAGCCGTGGTGGCCGGGTCCGGCGTGGACGCGGATTGGGCGAACAGTTCCACGGCGGCAAAGACTACTCCCCGCGCACGGCCGAACGAAGGACGGGCAGCAGGACCTAGCCCGAACCGAACGGTGGCGCCGGCGACAGCTCGCTGCCGCAGTACAGGCAGGTGCGCCGGCCGCCCTTCGCGACCCGCCCGCACCCGGTGCAGTCGACCTTGTCCGCCACCAGCCGGCCGTCCAGTCGGCCGTCGCGCAGGTCCAGCTCCTGCATGCGCTGGAGCAGTTGCTCCTGGGTGTGGCCATGCTCCTGCAGCAGCGACCAGAGCGCGGCGCAGGCGAGCGTCAGGCGCTCCAGCCGCGCGACCTGGTCGTCGAGGCCCTGCGCTGCACGCTCGGTCTGGCGCTGCGTCGCGCTCTCCCGGTTGGAGAGATCCACGAGGCGCTGGTGCTGCTGCAGGTTCCAGAAGAAGTCGAACACCTCACAACCCGTAGCGCGCCGAGTCGCCCAACTGCTCCTCGATGCGCAGCAACTGGTTGTACTTGGCCACGCGGTCCGTGCGGCTCAGCGACCCGGTCTTGATCTGCCCGGCGTTGGTCGCGACGGCGATGTCCGCGATGATGCTGTCCTCGGTCTCGCCGCTGCGGTGGCTGATGACCGAGGCGTACCTGTTGCGGCGCGCGAGGTTGACGCACTCGAAGGTCTCGGACAGCGTGCCGATCTGGTTGAGCTTGACCAGCACCGCGTTGGCCACGTTCTCGTCGATGCCGCGCTGCAGGCGCTTGGGGCTGGTCACGAAGATGTCGTCGCCCACGAGCTGCAGCTTGTAGCCCAGCTCGGCGGTGAGGCGCGACCAGCCGGCCCAGTCGTCCTCGGCCAGGCCGTCCTCGATGGAGACGATGGGGTATTTGTCGGCCCACGTGGCGTAGAGCGCGACCAGCTCGTCGGAGGTGCAGCGGCGGCCGCCCTCGCCCGCGAGCACGTAGACGCCGTCCTTGAAGAACTCCGAGGCCGCCACGTCCAGCGCGAGGAACACGTCCTCGCCCGGGCGGTAGCCGGCCTTCTCGATGGCCTGCAGGATGACGGTCACGGCCTCCTCGTTGGAGCCGAGGTCCGGCGCGAAACCGCCCTCGTCGCCGACGGCCGTGTTGAGGTGCTTCGACTTGAGCACGCCCTTCAGCGCGTGGAAGACCTCGGCGCCCATGCGCAGGCCCTCGCTGAAGGTGGGCGCGCCGCGCGGCACGATCATGAACTCCTGGAAGTCCACGTTGTTGTCGGCGTGGGCGCCGCCGTTGAGGATGTTCATCATGGGCACCGGCAGCGTGCGCGCGGCGGTGCCGCCCAGGTAGCGGTAGAGCGGCAGGCCGTGGACCTCGGCGGCGGCGCGCGCGCAGGCGCCCGAGACGCCCAGCAGCGCGTTGGCGCCCAGCTTGCCCTTGTTCTCGGTGCCGTCCAGCTCGAGCAGCAGCGCGTCGATGCCCTCCTGGTCGCCGGCGTCCTCGCCGATGAGCGCCTCGGCGATCACGGTGTTGACGTGGTTGACCGCGGTCAGCACGCCCTTGCCCAGGTAGCGATGCTTGTCGCCGTCGCGCAGCTCGACCGCCTCGTGGCTGCCGGTGGAGGCGCCGGAGGGCACCGCCATGCGGCCGGTGGCGCCGGACTGCGTAGTGACCTCGGCCTCGAGCGTGGGGTTGCCGCGCGAGTCCAGGATCTCGCGCGCGTGGACGTCGACGATGGTGGTCATGGGCTGGCCCGTGAGAGGCGGTTGGTCCCGCGAAAAAGGGCGCGTCATCCTAGTCCGCGCGGCCCGGGGCGAGAAAGGGGCGTCGCGCGGGCCGGGCGGCCGGCCGTTCAGGCCTTGCGCGCGGCCGCGTCGGCGCGGGCGTACGACTCGAGGAAGCCGCACGTGTCGCAGCGGGCGACGGTGATCGGCAAGCTGCGCCGACCCTTGGTCTTCAGGCCGATCCAGAAGCTCTTGATCGGCTTGCCCTCGACCCATTCGGAGACCTGTTGCGAGTTGTGGTCGCCCTTGTCGAGGACGAAGCCAGCCTCCATGCGCCCGCGGCACTTGGGACAGCTTGGCGTGGACATCGGCGCGGCTCCTCCTCGGCGACTCACGGCCGCCGGGGGCCGCTCGCCGTCGGCGCGCGATTCTACGCCAGCGGCCGGCCGCCTACTCCTGCGCCAGCAGCGCGTCCACGAAGCCGGCGAAGTCGAAGGGGTCGCCCGCGTGGACGCCGGCCATCGCGGACAGGCCGGCCGCGCCGCTGACCAGCACGTCGCCGGCGTAGCGGCCGCTGGCGAGCACGTCGCCCTGCGCGCTGTAGCGCACCCACAGGCCGTCGCGCACGCCGCCCTTGTAGCCGCCCTCGCCCAGGCGCTCGCCGTTGACGAACCACGCCGTCCAGCGGCCGACGGGCGCGCCCTGGTCGTAGTGGCCGCGCAGGCGCTCCTCGCCGTTGGGATGGAAGCAGGTCCACTCGCCGTCGCGCTGGCCGCGCGCGAACGCGCCGCGCAGCTCGGGATGACCCGCGTCGTCGTTGCGCTCGAAGGCGCCGTCGAGGCGGCCGTCCTTCCACTGGCTGCGCTCGAGGATCACGCCCTGCTCGTTGCGCTCCTGCCACTCGCCGACCTTGCGGCCGAGCGCGTAGCGGCCGCTGCGCTGGAGCTGGCCGTTGGCGAACCACTCGCGCCACTCGCCGTCGGGCTGGTCCATGACGTAGCGCGCCTGCACGCGCGGCGTGCCGTCCTCGTACCAGGACAGCACCTCGCCGTCGCGCACGAAGGAGCCGTCGGGCTGCGCCCAGCGCGAGTAGACCGTGGCCAGTTGCTCGCTGCCCGGGTGGAAGCGGCGCACCTCCTGCAGCTCGGCGGTCGGCGCAGCGGCGCAGGCGGACAGGACGGTCAGGACCGGAAGCAGAAGGTGTCGCATGGCTTCTCCTTGCCGCGCGGCGGCGGCGGACGGAAACACGGCCTGCCCACATCGGCCGCCGGGGGTGGGCGACTTTCGGGGCCGTCGCGCTTTTGCGTACCTTCACCCCCGATGCGCTGGCCGTTCACCCGCTACGCCACCGGCTTCCTGCTGGCCCTGCTGGCCGTCCTGGCGGCGGCGGCGTGGGGCCTGTCGCACCTGGACGGCTGGTGGTGGCTGGCCCCCCTGCCGCTGGCGGCCTTCGTGCTGAACTTCTTCCGCGACCCCCAGCGCCACGGCCCCGGCGGCGAGGACGAGCTGCTGGCCCCCGCCGACGGTCTGGTGGCCGACATCCTCGAGGTGGACGACCCCGACCTCGGGCAGCGCTGCCGGCGCGTGGGCATCTTCCTCAACGTCTTCGACGTGCACGTCAACCGCGCGCCGTGCGCGGGCGAGGTGCAGGCCGTCAGCCGCCGGCCGGGCGGCTTCCTGGACGCGCGTCACCCGCGCGCCACCGAGGACAACCGGGCGGCCACCATCGTCCTGCGCCGCCCCGACGGCCGGCGCCTGGCCGTGCGCCAGATCACGGGCCTGATCGCGCGGCGCATCGTGTGCCCGGCGCGCGTGGGCGACCGGCTGCTGCGCGGCGAGCGCTACGGCATGATCCGCTTCGGCTCGCGCACGGAGCTGGTCGTGCCGCTGGCCGACGCGGACGAGCTGCTGGCCCGGGTGGGCCAGCGCGTGAAGGGCGGCGAGACGCTGCTGCTGCGCCTGCGCCCGGCGCCAGCCGCGGCGGGCGCGCGCGCGGAGGCGGCCGCGGCCGCGCGCTGAGCCGATGTCCGGCCGCCGCCTCATCCCCGTGCTGCCCTCGGCCCTGACGCTGGCCAACCTGGTCTTCGGCTTCCTGGCGGTGGCGCGGCTGTTCGACGCGATGACGCTGGCGGCCGACGACGGCGGCGTCTACGACCCGGCCTTCACCGAGAAGGTGCTGCAGGCCTGCTGGTGCATCGCCGCCGCCATGGTGTGCGACGCGCTGGACGGCCGGCTGGCGCGGCTGATGAAGGCCACCTCGGATTTCGGCGCGCAGCTCGACTCGCTGGCCGACATGGTCACCTTCGGCATGGCGCCGGCGGTCATGGCCAAGGTGGTCTACACGCACACGGCGGCGCAGGCGGGCATCAAGAGCCACCCCGGCCTGGTCACGCTGTTCTGCTCGCTGTACCTGATGGGCGCGGCGCTGCGCCTGGCGCGCTTCAACGTCTCCACCGAGGCCGACGAGTCGGCGCACGACACGTTCCTCGGGCTGCCGTCACCCGCGGCGGCGGCCACGGTGGTCAGCCTGGTGCTGTTCGTGCTGCTCGGCCGCCACGAGCTCGGCCTGCACGAGAAGCTCGCCGACCAGGCCGGCACGCTGCTGCTGCGCGGCCTGCCGGGCGTAGCCGCGGTGCTGGGCCTGCTGATGATCAGCCACGTGCGCTACGTGCACGTGTTCCAGCGTTACGTCAAGTCGCGCACGCGCGCGTCCAACTTCGTGCGCATCGTCCTGCTGGTGTGGTTCGTGGCCATCTTCTGGGAGTGGGGCCTGTTCGCGCTGGCGCTGGTGTACGTGCTGGGCGGGCTGCTGCTGTGGGCCGTGGCGCGCGCGCGCGGCAAGCCGGTCACCGCGGCGCTGCCCGAGCCGTGGGACCCCGAGGACGACGAGCCGGAGCCGCGGCCGTGACCGCGGCACTGGTCGCGCTGGGCAGCAACGTCGGCGCTCGCGAGCAGCACCTCGCCGCCGCGCTCGCCGGACTGCGCGCCCTGCCGCGCACGCGCGTGCTGGCCGTGTCGAGCACGATCGAGACCGCGCCCGTCGGCTGCCCGCCCGGCTCGGGCGCCTTCCTCAACGCCGCGGCGCTGCTGGAGACGGAGCTGTCCCCGCGCGCGCTGCTGGACGCGCTGGCTGCGCTGGAGGCCGGCGCCGGCCGCGAGCGCGCCGCGCGCAACGCCCCGCGCACGCTGGACCTGGACCTGCTGCTGCACGGCGCGGCGGTGCTGGACGAGCCCGGCCTGCAGCTGCCCCACCCGCGGCTGCACCTGCGCGCCTTCGTGCTCGAGCCGGCGGCCGAGATCGCGCCCGACCTGCTGCACCCGCGGCTGGGCCGCACGCTGCGCGAGCTGCGCGACGCGCTGCGCGCCGGCGGGCCGGAGGCCGCGTGCGCGTCCTGAGGTCGCCGGCCGAGGCCCAAGCCGCCTGCCGCGCCGCCGCGCGCGGCGGCACGCTGGGCTTCGTGCCCACCATGGGCGCGCTGCACGCCGGCCACGCCGCGCTGCTGCGCCGCGCGCGCGCCGAGAACGACACGGTCGCGCTCTCCATCTTCGTCAACCCGCTGCAGTTCGACGAGGCAGCCGACTACGCGCGCTACCCGCGCAGCGCGGAGGCCGACGCACGCCTGGCCGAGCGGGCCGGCTGCGACCTGCTGCTGCTGCTGGAGCGCGACGCGCTGTACCCGCCGGGCTTCGCCACGCGCATCGACCAGCCGCAGCTTTCCGGCGTGCTGGAAGGCGCGGCGCGGCCGGGGCACTTCGCGGGCGTGCTCACGGTGGTGGCCAAGCTCTTCGCGCTGGCGCAGCCGGCGCGCGCCTACTTCGGGCGCAAGGACCTGCAGCAGACGGTGCTGGTGCGGCGCATGGTGGCCGACCTGAACCTGCCGCTGGAGCTGGTGGTCTGCGACACCGTGCGCGACGCCGACGGCCTGGCGCTGTCCTCGCGCAACGCCTTCCTGGCCCCCTCCGACCGGGCGCGCGGCCTGTCGCTGGTGCGTGCGCTGGCCGCGGCCGAGGCGGCCTTCGAGGCCGGCGAACGGCGCGCCGACGCGCTGCGCGCCGTGCTGGCGCGCGAGCTGGCCGCCCTGCCGGCGCCCCCGGACTACGCCGAGATCGTCGACCCCGACGACCTCTCGCCGCGCGCCGCCGCGCGCGCCGGCGACGTGGCCGTGCTGGCCGCCCGCGTCGGAAAGGTGCGCCTCATCGACAACCACGTGCTGGGCGCTAGACTGGGCCCCTTCACGCCGCGCCCCTGAATGCGGGCCGTGCGCAGGGACACGACATGCAGCGCGAACTGATGAAGTCCAAGATCCACGGCGCCACCGTGACCCAGTGCAACCTGGGCTACGTGGGCAGCCTGACCATCGACCGCAACCTGCTCGAGCTGGCCGACCTGCTGCCCAACGAGAAGATCCAGGTGGTCAACCTGAACAACGGCACGCGCTTCGAGACCTACGCGCTCGAGGGCGAGGCCGGCACCGGCATCATCGGCGCCAACGGCGGCACGGCCCGCCTGTGCGTCGAGGGCGACCAGCTGCTGATCATCAGCTACGCCCGCTACGACGAGCGCGAGGCCCGCGGCCACCAGCCGCGCGTGGTCGTCGTGGACGAGGACAACCAGCCCGTCGCATGAGCGGCGGCGTGCTGCTCGTCTCGGCGCCGGCCAAGATCAACCTGTACCTGCGCGTCCTCGGGCGCCGCCCGGACGGCTTCCACGAGCTGGTCACGGTGTTGCAGGCGCTGGGGCTGTCGGACGACCTGGAGCTGGCGCTGCGCGCGCGCGACCCCGCCGTTGCGCCGGGCGCGCCCGACGTGCGCCTGGTGCTGGAGGCGGCGCCGCCGGGAGTGCCGGCCGGCGCCGGCAACCTGGCCGCGCGCGCGGGCGCCGCCGTGCTGGCGCGCGCCGGCGCGGCCGGCGACGTCGGGCTGGACGTGCGCCTGTGGAAGCGCATCCCAGCCGGCGGCGGCCTCGCGGGCGGCAGCTCGGACGCCGCGGCCGTGCTGCGCGGCGCCAACCGCCTGCTGGGCGACCCGCTGGACGAGGCCGCGCTGCGCGGGCTGGCCGCGGACCTCGGCAGCGACGTGGCCTTCTTCCTCGTGGGCGGCAGCGCGCTGTGCACCGGGCGCGGCGAGGTGGTCGAGCCGCTCGAGCCGCCCGCCGGCTGCGAGGTGACGCTGGTCATGCCGCCCTTCGGCACGTCCACCGCCGCGGTCTACGCCGCGTGGGCCGGCCACGCCGTTCGCGCGCCGCCGCCCGACCTGCCGCGCCTGCGCGCCGCGCTGGCCGACGCCGACGCCGCCGCGCTGCAGGCGCTGTTCGTCAACGACCTGCAGGCCGCCGCGCGCACGGTCGAGCCGCGCCTGGCCGCACTGCAGGACCGCACGCGCCTGAACCTCTCCGGCTCGGGCTCGACGCTCTTCGGCTACGGCCCGCGCACCCCCGACCTGCAGGGCACCTGTGAATCGGCGTCGATATGTTGGACCGCCTTCCGCCCGGAAAACGCTGGCAAACCGGGGTCGCGTCATGCATAGACTCTGGTCGTCAGGTCCGGCGCTCGGTTGGGAGGCGTGTGCGTGGACATCAGCGAGATCAGGGTCAAGCTGGCGGAGCGTTCGCAGGAACGGCTGCGGGCGTTCTGCACGGTGACCATCGCGCGCGAGTTCGTGATCCGCGACGTGAAGGTCATCGAGGGCCCCAAGGGGCCGTTCGTGGCCATGCCCAGCCGCAAGGTCATGGACCGCTGCGGCGCGTGCGGCGGCAAGAACAACATGCGCGCCCAGTTCTGCAACGACTGCGGCCGCCCGCTGGCCGCCGACCGCGCCCCGCGCGACGACCGCGGACGGGCGCGCCTGCACATCGACGTGGCCCACCCCATCCACCAGGATTGCCGCACCTCCATGGAAGGGAGCATCCTGAGGGCCTACCGCGACGAGCTGGAGCGCAGCCGGCAGCCCGGCTACGTCGCGCCGGACCTGCCCGACGACGACGACTACATCTTCGACCACGATGCCTTCCTGCCGCCGCCCCATCCCTTCCCCGGCGGCCGCCAGGAATCCAACGAGGACGGGCGCGCCCAGCACGCCTGAGAGTTGCGTGGCCGTGCCCCCGCTGATCGTCGTGGGCGCGGGGGCCGCCGGAACCGCCATCGCGCGCGCCGCGAAGGCCGCCGGATGGCCCTTGGCCGCCCTGGTGTGCCGCAGCGCCGCCCGCGCCCGCGAGCGCGCGGCCCTGGCGGGCGGCGGGCAGGCGCTGGACCTGCCGGGGCTGCTGGCGGCGGGCTCCGCCGTCCCGGCGCTGCTGCTGCTGGGCGTGCCCGACCGGGCCATCGCGCCGGTGGCCGCGCAACTGGCCGGCCGCGACTGGCCCGCGGGCAGCCTGGCCCTGCACCTGTCGGGCTCGGTCGAGGTCGAGGCGCTGGCGCCGCTGCGCGCGCGCGGCCTGGCCATCGGCGCCGTCCACCCGCTCAAGAGCTTCGTGGACCCGGCGCGCGACGCGGCCAGCATGGCCGGCACGCTGGCGGCGCTGGAGGGCGACGCGCCGGCGCTGCAGGCCGCCGGCGAGCTGGCGCGCGCGCTGGGCTGGAAGCCCTTCCGCCTGGCTCCCGGTTCGCGCGCCGCCTGGCACGCTGCGGCGGCGCACGCCTGCAACCACCTGGTCGCGCTGCTGGACCAGTCGCTGGACCTGATGGAACGCGCCGGCCTGGCGCGCGACGAGGCCCGCGCCGCGCTGCTGCCGCTGCTGCGCGGCACGCTGGAGAACCTGGCCGACCTGCCGCCCGCGCAGGCGCTCACCGGACCGGTGGCGCGCGGCGACGCCGACGTCGTGCGCGCGCACCTGGCCGCACTGGCGACGGCGGCGCCGGACGTGCGCGCGGCCTACCGGGCGCTGGCGCAGCGCGCGTTGCGGCTCGCGCAGGCGCGTGGCCTGTCGCAGCAAGCCGTGGCCGCGCTGCGCGACGCGCTGCGGGAGCCCCGCGCATGAGCACCGAGCTGGTGGCCACGCTGCTGCCGCGCACGCCGCGCGAGGCCGCCGCCGCGCTGCGCCACCCGCCCGCCGGCGCCGACTGGCTCGAGCTGCGCCTGGACGCGCTGGAGCGGCCCGGCGCGGCGACCGTGCGCGAGCTGCTGGCCCTGCCGCGCAACATCCCCGTGCTGGCGACGTGCCGCCCCTGCGCCGCGCCGCCCGACAGCCCGCCGCTGGACGACGACGCGCGCCTCGCGCTGCTGGCCGCGGCCGGCGAGGCCGGCGCGGAGCTGCTGGACGTCGAGGACGCGCTGCTCGAACGCCTGCCGGCGTCGGTGCCGGGACGGCGCGTGGCCAGTTGCCACCTCGCGCACTTCGCGCCGCGCCTCTCCGCGCTGGCGCGGCGCGTCGTGTCGCACGGAACGGCCTACGCCAAGCTGGCGGTGCCGGCGGACACGCCGCGCCAGCTGGCCGCGCTGCTGGCGCTGCAGGAGGAGGTCGGCGGCGCGCTGTCCGTGGTGCCGACCGGGCGCCTGGCCGAGGCCGGTCGTGTCCTGCTGGCCGGGCGCGGCGCGCGCCTGACCTACGGCGCGCTGGACCCGGCGCGGCCCGGCCATCCCGACCAGCCCTCCTGCGCGCGCCTGCACGACGTCTTCCACGTCGAGGTCGTCGGGCCGGCCACGCGCTTCTTCGCCCTGGTCGCGCGGCCCGCGGCGCACAGCCTCTCGCCCGCCTGGCACAACACCGTGTTCCGCGCCGTCGGGCAGGACGCGCGGCTGGTGCTGCTGGAGGTGGAGCGGATGGCCGACGTGCTCGACGTGGCCGACGCGCTGCGGATCGACGGCTGCGCGGTCAGCCACCCGTTCAAGCGCGACGCGCTGCAACTGGCCGCCTCGCGCATGCCCGGCGCGGCGGCGACGGGCGCGGCCAACACCCTGCTGCGCACGCCGGCCGGCTGGCAGGCGCGCAACACGGACTGGCGCGCGGCCAGCGTCCTGCTGCCGCGACTGCTCAAGGCCTGGCGCCGCGCGCACGCCGGCGAGGTGCCGCGCGTGCTGCTGCTGGGCTCGGGCGGCGCCGCGCGCGCGCTGGCGCTGGCGCTGGCGGACGAGGACATCGAGCTGGCCATCTGGTCGCGCCGTCCCAGCAACGCGCAGGCGCTGGCCGACGCCCTGCGCGACATCCTGCCGGCCATCGCCGTGCACGAGCCGGGCCACGCGCCAGGCGACCTGGTGATCAACGCCACGCCCGTCGGCAGCCCCGGCGTACCCCTCGGAGAACTGGCCTTCACGCCCGCCCTCTTCAGGCCGGGCGCGGTGGCGGTCGATCTGGCCTATGGCGGCGAGGCCTCGCCCTTCCGCCGCGCGGCCGAGCAGGCCGAGGCCAAACTGACTCGCGGGGAGGATTTCTTCTGTCTGCAGGCACGCCGGCAAAGCGAACTGTTCACGGGCAGCCCGGTGGGCGAGGAGCTGCGCGCGGCGGCGGCGCGCGCCTGCGGGCTGTCCTGAGCGCAACGTCTCCGGCGACGCTCGGCGCGCGCGCCCGGTTGCGCGGCGGCGTGCTACGCTGCGCCGCCGCTTCCCCGCGGTCCCCCCACCCGGACGCGACACCGTGCGCCGCCTGAAGATCGTCTTCACCAGCCTGAACAACACCATCTTCGCGGATGGGTCGCGCATCCTGTCGGCGGCGCTGCGCAAGGCGGGCCACGACGTCAACTTCGTGTGCCTGACGCAGGACGGCGTGAACCTCTACCCCGAGGCGGTGCTGAAGCAGTTCAGCGACCTGATCGGGGACAAGCGGCCCGACCTGCTGCTGTACAGCTTCCTCTCGGACAACTTCCTGCGCGCGGCGCGCGTGACCGAGCGGATCTACCGCGACCACCCGGCGGTGACGCAGGTGTGGGGCGGCGTGCACTGCACCATCGCGCCCGAGGAGGCCATCAAGCACGTCAAGGTCCTGTGCCAGGGCGAGGGCGACGAGGCCCTACCGGAGTACGTCGAGCGCTTCGCCAAGGGCGAGGACACCAGCGATGTCGCCAACTTCTGGTTCAGCCTGCCGGACGGCACGGTCAAGGCCAACCCGATGCGGCCGCTGATGCTGGACCTCGACCGCATGCCGTGGCCCGACTACGAGATCGACACGCACTTCATCCTCGACCAGGGCCGGCTGCAGCCGATGACGGTCGCGCTGCTGGAGAAGTACCACAACAACGCGCCGCTCGGCTTCCCGACCTACCCGGTGCTGTCCTCGCGCGGCTGCGCCTTCCGCTGCTCCTTCTGCTACAACGCGACCTACAAGCAGATCTTCGCCGGGCAGAAGTCCGTGCGCTTCCGCAGCCTGCCGGACGTGGTGGCCGAGCTGCGGCACATGAAGGACCGCTTCCCCTTCTTCCGCTCGTTCTTCTTCTCCGACGACGACTTCTTCCTGCGCAGCAAGAAGGCGCTCGAGGAGTTCGCGGTCCTCTCGCGCGAGAAGATCCCCGACCTGCTCTTCGACGCCTGGTGGGGCTCCACCGCCACGCCGGCCTCGCTCTCCAAGGACAAGCTGGACCTGATGTACGACGTCGGGTTCCGCGTCGTGGCCGTGGGCGTGCAGACCGGCAGCGAGGACTTCAACAAGCGCGTCTACGACCGCGACTTCCCCAACAGGCTGTTCATCGAGAAGATGTGGATGCTCGACGCGCACTACCGGCGCAAGATGGTGGTGACGCTCGACTTCATCGTGGACTGCCCGTACGAGACCGAGCACGACACGCTCGAGACGGTGCGCCTGATCGAGGCGCTGCCCAACTGGGTCTCGCTCGCCGTCTTCACCTTCGTCTTCTACCCCGGCAGCCCGCTGTACAAGCGCGCGCTCGACGCGGGCGAGATCACCGCCGACCCCGAGCTGTACAACGCCAAGAGCTTCCAGCCCTTCGAGCACAAGGGCCACTCGTACGTCGACCACATCCTGATCGGCTTCGGCTGCGCCAACTTCATCATGCCGGGCTGGTTCAAGCGCATGCTGATCTGCCGGCCCGCGCTGTGGATCGGGCGGCACACGCCGCAGTGGGTGCTCGACCTGTGGGACTGGAAGCCGATCTACAACCGGCTGTGGGCCTACAACCAGAGCCGCGCGCTCGGCCTCTACCGCCCGCAGGGCCGGCTGGCCAAGATCTGGTGGCGCGTGACCAACTTCTTCCGTGGCGCCGAGGACACGCTGCCGGCGCAGAAGGCCGAGGTCATGCAGGAGCGCGGCGACATCGACCAGTGGACCAAGGGGTCGCTGACCGGATGAGGGGCCCGCGCGGCAGGCGCCTCGCCCGCTTCGGCGCGGCTGCCGGTGCCTGCGTGCTGCTGCTCCCGGTCGTGCTGGCGATCGGCTACTCCTCGGGCCTCGGTCCGGTCGTGCGCGGGCGCGTGACGGCCGATGGACAGCCGCTGGCCGGCGCCACGTACTACCTGGTCCCCGACACCTTCGCCGTCGGGACGACGGGCTCCGATGGCCGCTTCGAGATCCGCCTGCCCATGCTCGACCACGCGGACCAGGTCGACGTCTGCGTCGTGGCGGACGACGGCCGGCGCACGGAGTTCGGCGAGGTCCTGGTGCGGCCGGGCTGGTTCGGGACGACCACGGTCGAGGTCGACCTCTCCGGCCGCGCGCCCTGGCCCCGGGTGCGCTGATCCCGGCCGCGACTGGCCCCCGCATGGCGAATCGTGGCCCGCCCACTGAGGGCCGCCCTGTGATCGGGCCGGATGGCCTAGGATGTCGCGCGCCCCGACCCGGAGGTGAGCGATGGACCTCGCGAGACTGGCTGGCCTGGCGTGCGCGGCGATTCTCCTTGCGACGCCCCCGGCCCGCGCCGGCGACGTCCACCCCGACGTGACGCGGCGCCTCCACGACACCGGCGCGCCGGTCAAGGTGTGGATCGTGTTCGAGGACAAGCTGCCCGGCGCCGACGCGGCCGCGCGCGACGCCGCGCTGGCCGCGGCCCGCGCCGCGCTGCCGGCGCGCACGCTGCGGCGGCGCGCGCTGCGCGGCACGGCGCCGGCCGTGAGCGAGCTGGACCTGCCGGTGGCCGCCGCGCAGCGCGCCGCCGTCGCGGCCACCGGCGCCACGCTGCACCACGAGAGCCGCTGGCTGGACGCCCTCTCCGCCACGCTCGACCCCGCGCAGCTCGCGGCCGTCGCGGCCCTCCCCGGCGTGCGCGCGGTGCGCCTCGTGGCACGCTCGGTCCCGCCGTTGCTGCAGGGCGTGCACCCGGCGGCGCCCGGCGCCGCGCCCGCCGACGGCAGCACTTACGGCGCGACGCAGACGCAGCACGAGCTGATCAACCTCGACGCCCTGCACGCGCTGGGCCACGCCGGCGCGGGCGTGGTCATTGGCGTGCTGGACACCGGCTTCGCCACCACGCACGCCGCCTTCACCGACCCGTCCCACCCGCTCGAGGTGCTGGCCGCGTGGGACTTCGTGGACAACGACGCGAACGTGTTCATCGAGCCGCTCGACGACCCCGACCAGCACTTCCACGGCACCTTCATCCTGGGCGAGCTGGCCGCCTCGCTGCCGGGCGTGCTGGTGGGCGCGGCCTGGCAGGCGCAGTACGTGCTGTGCAAGACCGAGGACGTCACGCAGGAGGTGCAGGCCGAGGAGGACCAATACGTCGCGGGCCTGGAGTTCGCGGAGCTGCACGGCGCGGACGTGTGCACCTCGTCGCTGGGCTACATCGACTGGTACCAGCAGTCGGATCTCGACGGGCAGACGGCCGTGACCACGCTGGCGGTCAACCTGGCCACCTCGCTGGGCGTCGTCTGCTGCACCGCCGCCGGCAACAGCGGCTACGACCTCGACCCGGGGTCCAGCCACCTCATCGCGCCGGGCGACGCCTTCGACGTGCTCACCGTGGGCGCGGTCGAGCCCACCTGGGAGAACGGCTCGTTCAGCTCGGACGGCCCGACGGCCGACGGGCGCGTCAAGCCCGAGATCATGGCCATGGGCACGCAGGTCTGGAGCGTCTGGCCCTACGACGACGTGCAGCTCGCGGAGGCCGCGGGCACCAGCACCAGCACGCCCGAGATCGCGGGCCTCGCGGCCTGCATCCTCTCAGCCAGGCCGCAGACCACCGTGGCCGGCATGCGCCAGCGCATCCTCGGCTCGGGCTGGTACTTCAACCTGCCGCTGCCCGACCCGCTGTTCCTGTGGGGCTGGGGCGTGCCCGACGCGGCCGAGGCGCTGGCGCTGGCCGGCACGTGGCAGTCCGTGGGCGCGGGACTCGCCGGCGTGCAGGGCGTGCCGCAGCTCTCGGGCTCGGGCAGCCTCGTGGCCGGCGACGCGCTGACGCTCTCGCTCACGCAGGGCAAGCCGGGCGGCGCGGCCTTCCTCGTCGTCGGCCTGTCGCAGCTCAACGCGCCGTTCAAGGGCGGCACGCTGGTGCCGGCGGTCAACGCGCTGCTCTCGGGCCTGCCGCTGGACGGCGCCGGCGCACTGGCGCTCAGCGGCCCGTGGAGCGACGACATCCCGGCCGGCACCAGCATCTGGATGCAGGCCTGGATCCCCGACGCCGCCGCCGTCGCCGGCTTCGCCGCCAGCGCCGGGCTCAAGGCCGTCACACCCTGACGCGCATCGCACACCCCATCGGAGTCACGCCATGACCCGCTCCACGCTCCTCGCCACGCTCGCCGTGCTGCTCGCCTGCCTGTTCGCCGCGCCCGCCGCGGCGCAGTGGACCGACCTCGGCGGCGGCCTCGCCGGAACGTCCGGCACGCCGCCGGTGCTGGCAGGCCTCGGGCCGCAGATCCCGACGGCCGGCACCAAGCTCACGGTCACGGGCGGGCTGCCGTCGCAGCCGGGCTACCTGCTGCTGGGACTGTCCGCGCTGAACGCGCCGTTCAAGGGCGGGACGCTGTTCCCGAACCCGGACGTGCTGCTGGTCATCGCCACCGACGCCGCCGGAAGCTGGCAACTCGTGTTCTCGTGGCCCACCGAGATCCCGTTCGGCACGCAGCTCTGGTGGCAGGTTTGGCTGCCGGACGCGGGCGGGCCCAAGGGCTGGGCGGCGACGAACGGGTTGCACAGCGTCGCGAGCTGAGGGGCCGGGGCGGCACGAGCGCGAGCGTCGTGACGCGGCGGGCGGCCTGTCGTCGCGGGTGACGATGCGCGCGGGGCGGCCGTGGGCGAAGCCGGGCGGGCGGCCGGACGGGGCCGATCCCGCCTGGCCGTGAATTGCCGTACCTTGAAATCTGAACGCTCCACGTTAAGATTTCAACCCATGTCCCGCGCCTCCCCTGGCCTGCCCCGCCCGCGGCACGAACGCGAGGTCGCGCGCCGGCTGCGCCGTTCGCCCGTCGTGGCGCTGATCGGCCCGCGCCAGGCGGGCAAGACCACCCTGGCGCTCCGGATCGGCGCGCGCTTGTCCCGGGTGACGCGCTTCGACCTCGAGGACCCGGCGGACCGTGCGCTGCTGGATGACGCCGGCCTGGCCCTGCGACGGTTGCGGGGTCTCGTGGTCCTGGACGAGATCCAGCGCCGCCCCGACCTGTTCCCCATCCTGCGCGTGCTGGCCGACCGTCCGGGCGTGCCGGCACGCTTCCTCGTGCTGGGCAGCGCCTCGCCCGAGCTGCTGCGCCAGTCGTCCGAGTCCCTTGCGGGCCGTATCGCGTTCCACGAGTTGGGCGGCTTCGACCTGGAGGAGGCGCACCCGCGGGCCTGGCGCCGCCTGTGGCTGCGGGGCGGCTTCCCGCGCAGCTTCCTCGCGCGCACCGAGGCCGAGAGCCTGGAATGGCGGCGGGACTTCGTGTCCACCTTCCTCGAGCGCGACCTGCCGCAGTTGGGCGTCAGCACGCCGGCCGCCACGCTGCGCCGCTTCTGGACCATGCTGGCCCACTGGCACGGCCAGGTGTGGAACGCCTCGGAGTTCGCACGCGCCTTCGGGGTTTCGGTGCCAACGGTCGGACGCTACCTCGACCAGCTCGAGGGCGCGTTCGTGGTGCGACGCCTGCCCGCCTTCCACGAGAACCTCTCCAAGCGGCAGGTCAAGGCGCCCAAGGTCTACGTGGGCGACAGCGGGCTGCTCCACGCGTTGCTGGGCCTGCCCGGGGAGCGCGACGTGCTGTCGCACCCTCGGGCCGGCGCGTCGTTCGAGGGCTTCGCCATCGAACAGGTCGTGCGCCGGCTCGGCGCGCGCCGCGACGAGTGCCACTTCTGGTCCACGCACGCCGGCGCCGAGCTGGACCTGCTCGTCGTCCGCGGACGCACGCGGCTGGGCTTCGAGTTCAAGCTCTCGGAGGCGCCGGCGCTCACGGCCTCGATGCGCGTGGCGCTGGCCGACCTGAAGCTGCAGCGCCTGGACGTCGTGCACGCCGGCGAGCGCACTTTCGCCCTCGCGCCGCGCGCGCGCGCCGTGGCGGTGGCCCGGCTGCTGGACGATCTGCGGCCGCTGGCGTAGGGCTGGCACGGGTGCGAGGGGCGGCCCACGCCGCGGGGACCAGGGCGAAGCGGGGCTGCGCCGCAATCCCGGCAACGAAGAACCGGCACGCAGGACACGGTTCCGCACTCGGCAACGCCAGTACCGGAGGAAGGGCCGGCGGGTCCACGCCATCGGTACGGGCGCCGGCGCGGTACAAATTCAGCCCTCCCGGAGGAATTCGACCATGCGACCGCTCATGACCTGCCTCGCGCTCGTCCTGGCCCTGCCCGCCGCCGCGCAGGTGGTGCACCAAGTGCCGGCCGACTTCCCCTCCATCCAGGAGGCCGTGGACGCCGCGGCCGACGGCGACACGGTCGAGATCAGCGGCGGCACCTACGCGGAGGCCGTGCTCGTCAGCGGCAAGACCGGCGTGCTCATCCGCGCCAAGGGCAAGGTGGTCATCGCGCCGCCTGCCGCCAGCGTGGCGCTGACGCTCGCCAACTGCACCGACTGCACCGTCGAGAAGCTGCGCGTCGCCGGCGGCGACCCGTTCGGCATCTTCCTCCAGGACAGCACGGGCTGCACGCTCGTCAAGTGCCGCGTGCAGGACCCGGTCGAGGACGGCCTGCGCGCCGAGGGCGGCGGCGGGCACGTCTTCGAGAAGTGCGTCGTCAAGGATGCGGGCCGCGACGGCCTCGGCATGGGCACCAACGAGGCGACCGGCGTGGACGGCTGCACGGCGACGAAATGCAGGTTCCTGCGCCCCGGCGACGACGGCACGGACATCAACGGCAACGACAACACCTTCGACCAGTGCCTGGTGCTCGAGGCGGGCGAGGACGGCCTCGAGGTCGATGACACGGCCGCCGCGTCCGGCAACGTCTTCACGGCGTGCAAGGTGGTCAAGCCGGGGCAGTTCGGCCTCTTTGCACGGGGCACGGGCAGCGCCAACCAGTTCGTCGAGTGCAAGGTCATCAAGGCCGGCAGTGACGGCGCCCACGTCGAGGACGGCAGCGCGGTGCGCCTGGAAGGCTGCAAGCTGGTCAAGGCCGCCGGCAACGGCGTGGCCGTCGACCCCGGGGCGGACCTGGTCGAGCTGCTGGACAACAAGGTGACGGGCGTCGGCGACGACGGCTTCGACGTCGAGGGCCCCGACGCCACCATCACGGGCAACACGCTCAAGGCCTGCAAGGACAACGGCGTGAAGGTGGACGCCACCGGAGGCAGCGTCTCCTCCAACAAGGCCTCGGGCAACAAGGGTGACGGCTTCCAGATCGGCATCGCCACCGGCATCACCGTGGACGCCAACACCTCCAAGGGCAACAAGGGCGCCGGCTTCCGCCTCAGCGTGTTCGCGTCGGGCAACACGTTGTCCAACAACGTCGGCAAGGGCAACAAGGACGCCGACCTGAACGACGAGAGCGGCGGCGCGAACACGATCGAGCCGAACAACGTCTTCGGGACGACCTCGCCGTAGCGCGCGGGAGGCGCTGGAGGCGCGGTCGCCCAGCGTCCAGCCAAATGCGTTGACGCCGACCGGCGCGCCCGCAAGAGCGCGAACGGACGGCCAGCCTGTCCGCGCCTACCCGACCCTCCCCCGTACCAGACTCTCCACCACCCCGGATCCGCCAGCGTCGTCACATTCCCCGGATCCTCCACGTGCCCTTCCCGCTGCGCGTCTTCGACAGCCCCGGCGCGAACTGGATACGGTCCGGAGTCGCGACCACCCCGATGACCCTGCCTCTTGGGAGCGACTCACGTGCCCTCAGGCACGGCGACGAACAGCACCACCGACTCACCGGCCTTCACCTCAACCTTCTGCTCGACAAGGCTGTCCGTGGAGTCGAGGTCTTCGAGGCTCTTCGGCAATCGCCGCAGCCTCACCATGTACGGCCCCGGACGCAGCGCTTCGAACAGGCACGAGCCGCTCCGCGGATCGGCCCTCGTCAAGTCGTTCCACGCCCCGACGAGTTCGAGCGAAAGGGTATGGCGCAAGTCCTCGCGCGGACCGAACGCAACGTCGACTCGCAGCTCCGCCCGGTCCGGCGAAGCGCGCAGGACGACGTCTGTGCGTCGCTCGCCCTGGCCCAGCGTGATGGCCTCGGTCATTGGCGAGCTGTACGTCCGTCCTTCCACGTGCAGCGAGTAGTTCCCGGGCAGCAGCGGCTGGAGGCGGAAACGGCCCTCGGCATCCGCTCTGGCTGCGACGTCGATGCTCATGCCGTTCGCATCCTTGCCCGTGGCTGTCACTGAGACATCGCCAAGCACCGCCGATGTCGTGGCCTCGCGCACGATGCCGGAGAAGCCGCAGCGGCCGAGCTGGATGTCAAACGTTCTCATGTCGCCCCAGCCGACGGTGATGATGAACTCGCCCAAACCACTTCGTCGCCCGCTCGGAGGCACCGCGCAAACCTCGAATTCGCCGGCGCGTGGCATCTCGATCTCGTACTCGCCGCTTGGCGGCGTGTGCTGCTGCGCCCACGCGCCTGCCCCGTGATCCATCGCGTAGACGTAGGCGTTCTCGACAGGATCATCGCCCGCAAGAACCCGTCCTTTCACGAGGGGCCTGTTCCGGGACACGGGCGAACCTTCGGCCGCCGCAGCATCAGCTGCGACGAGGGGCACAGCGACGGGCTTCTCACCCGTTGTGTCGGCCAGCGCGACCAGCGCCTGCGATGAACCTTCTGCCGACGCGTGCGGTGGCGTCGGCTCCGCCGCCAGCTGAGACACGTCCGGATCACCCCCCCCCCCGTCGAGACCCCAGACGACGAGCAGAATCAGAGCCAGCAGCACGCAGACTCTGGCGAGAGGGCGATTTGTCAAGTTCGGGCTCCGCGTCATGGTCAACGTCAGGTTGCACGGGGGCAGCGCACCTGGCTCGAATCAAGCTGTTTGGCTCACATGCGCCATCCAGCACCCAAGGCGGCCAGTCGTGCTTCCGTTGGGATCACACCCTCCCCTTCACCAAGCTCTCCACCACCCCCGGATCCGCCAGCGTCGTCACGTCCCCCAGATCCTCCACGTGCCCCTCCGCGATCTTCCTCAAGATCCTCCGCATGATCTTCCCGCTCCTCGTCTTCGGCAGCCCCGGCGCGAACTGGATGCGATCCGGCGTCGCGATCGCCCCGATGACCCGCCGCACCGTCTCGACCAGCTCCTTTCGCAGCGCGTCGTCCCCCGTGTGCCCGTGCGTCAGCGTCACGAACGCGTAGATCCCCTGCCCCTTGATCTCGTGCGGCATGCCCACCACGGCCGCCTCGGCCACCAAATCGTGCGAGACCAGCGCGCTTTCCACCTCCGCCGTGCCCAGCCGGTGCCCCGCGACGTTGAGCACGTCGTCCACGCGCCCGGTGATCCAGTAGTACCCGTCCTCATCGCGCCGGCAGCCGTCGCCGGTGAAGTACTTGCCGGGGAAGCGCGTGAAGTAGGTGTCGAGGAAGCGCTGGTGGTCTCCGTAGACGGTGCGCATCATGCCCGGCCACGGGAAGGTGAGGCACAGGTTGCCGGCGACACCGTTGCCCAGCAGCACGCGGCCTTCGTCGTCCACCAACTCGGGGCGCACGCCGGGCAGCGGCAGCGTGGCCGAGCCGGGCTTGAGGGGCGTGGCGCCGGGCAGTGGGCTGATGAGGATGCCGCCGGTCTCGGTCTGCCACCAGGTGTCGACGATCGGGCAGCGGCCGTCGCCGACGACGCGGTGGTACCACTCCCACGCCGCCGGGTTGATGGGCTCCCCCACCGTGCCCAGCAGGCGCAGCGTCCGGCGCGAGCGCCGGCGCACGGGCTCGTCGCCCGCGGCCATGAGCGCGCGGATGGCCGTGGGCGCCGTGTAGAAGAGCGTCACCTGGTGCTTGTCCACCACGTCCCAGAAGCGGCCGGCGTCGGGGAAGTTGGGCACGCCCTCGAACATGAGCGTCGTGGCGCCGTTGCACAGCGGGCCGTAGACGATGTAGCTGTGCCCGGTGATCCAGCCGACATCGGCGGTGCACCAGAAGACGTCCTCCGGGCGCCAGTCGAAGACCAGCTCGTGCGTGTAGCTGGCGTACGTGAGGTAGCCGCCCGTGGTGTGCAGCACGCCCTTGGGCTTGCCGGTGCTGCCGGACGTGTACAGGATGAACAGCGGATCCTCGGCGTCCATGTTGCGCGGCGGACACTCGGCGGACGCGCTCGCGGTCTCCTCGTGCCACCACACGTCGCGGCCGGCGCGCAGGGCGACCTCGGCTCCCGTGCGCCGCAGCACGATGACGCGCTCGACGCAGTCCACGCCCTCCAGCGCCTGGTCGGTCGTGGCCTTGAGCGGGATGCGCTTGCCGCCGCGCACGCCTTCGTCGGCGGTGACGACCACCTTGCAACGCGCGTCCAGGATGCGGTCGTGCAGCGATTGCGCCGAGAAGCCGCCGAAAACCACCGAGTGGACGGCGCCGAGGCGCGCGCAGGCCAGCATGGCCACCGCGATCTCCGGCACCATCGGCATGTAGATGCACACGCGGTCGCCCGGCTGCACGCCATGGCGCGCGAGCACGTTGGCGAAGCGGCACACCTCGGCCAGCAGCTCGGCGTAGCTCAGGCGCCGGCTCTGCCGCGGGTCATCGCCCTCCCACAGGATGGCCGTGCGCTCGCCCCGGCCGGCCTGCACGTGGCGGTCGAGGCAGTTGACCGAGGCGTTCAGCTTTCCGCCCTCGAACCAGCGGATGCGGGCGGCGCGGAAGTCCCAGTCGAGGACGCGGTCCCAGCCGCGATCCCAGATCAGGCGCTGCGCGACGCGCCCCCAGAAATCCTCCGGGTCGCCGGCGGCCTCCTCGTACAGCAGCCGGTAGTCGTCCATCGACCGGACGTGCGCGCGCGCAGCGAAGCCGGGCGGAGTGGGGTAGACCTTGGGCGCCAGCTCGGTGGTCATCGGGCTCTCCCGGACGGGGGCGGCGAGTCTACCGGACCGGCCGGTCGGCGGTCGCGGAGCCGTCCGGCTTCAGACTTCCGCCAGCGCCTCGAACAGCCGCTCCACGTCCGCGCGCGACACCTCCCCCATCGTGGCCACCTGCAGCCAGCCGCGCTCGCGCAGGTAGCCGCTGCCGCCGCCCAGCGTGAATCCGGCCGCGTCGGCCGCGGCCAGCAGCGACGCGCGGCGCTCCGGCGGCGGGGCGAAGGTGGTGATGGTGGGCGCCGCGCGCGCGCCGTCCACCAGCGGCGGCAACCGCAGGCCCGCCAGGCGCGCGCGCACCAGGCGTCCCAGCTCCAGGTAGCCCGAGTAGCGCGTGCGCCGAGCGGCCGGCCCACCGTAGCGCGAGAGCGCCGCGCGCAGCGCGAACAACGGCCCGCCGGCCATGGTGAAGCGCGGGCCGCGCGTGGCCAGCGCCTCGCGCAGGTCCAGCGTCGAGGGCACGCGCCCGCCGTCCACGCCCTCCAGCGCGCCGCGCGCCGCGAACACGCAGGACAGGCCGGCCACGCCGCCCAGCGCCTTGTTGGCCACGCCGCTGGCCAGGTGCACGCCCGACAGGTCCAGCGGCACGGCCCCCACGCCCGAGACCGCGTCGAGGCAGGCGCGCACGCCGCGCGCGCGGGCCAGCTCCAGCAGCGCCGGCACGTCGTTGAGCATGCCGGTGCTGGACTCGAGCTGCACCGCCCACACCCAGTCGGGCCGCGGCGCGGCGTCGAGCGCGCGCGCCACCGCGGCGATGTCCCACGGCCGGCCCCAGTCCCAGGCCAGCACCTGCGCCGCGAGCCCGGCGCGCGCGGCCTGCGCCGCGAGCCGCCGGCCGAACTCGCCGTTGACCAGCACCAGGCCGCGCTGCAGGCGCCGGTCGGCGGCCAGCGTGCAGGCGACGACATCGTTGGCCAGCGTGCCGCTGCCGGTGAACAGCGCGACGTCCGCACCGCCGACCAGTTCCGCGAGCCGCGCGCGCACGTCCTCGAAGGCCTGCAGGAACTCCGGGCCGCGGTGGTCCACCCACGGCCGCGCCGCCGCCGTGCGCACGTCGTGCCCGTTGCAGGCGTGGCCGGGCGTGAACGAGGTGCGCCGCCCGTCAGCCAGCCGGCGCGCCAGGCGCGCGGCGTCGGCCTCGATGCGCCCGGGCAGGCGGTCCACGTGCGCGACCATGGGCACGAACTCCACCGCGCCGCTGCGCACCGGCGGCCCCAGCGCGCGGAAGCCGATGCGCTCGTACATGCGCAACCGATCGACGAAGCCCGAGATGAGCAGGTGGCTGTGGCCGTGCGCGCGCGCGTGCCGCAGCATGGCCACGCCGAGGCCGCCGAGCACCAGCGAGTGGCGGTGCTCGGGCTCGACCGCCAGCAGGCGCACCTCCAGCGGCCGAGGCCCGAGGCCCGCGAGCACCGCCGGGTCGGCCAGCTTGTCCGCGATGGAGAAGGGCGGCCGGTCGTGCACCGCCAGCATGCCCACCACGCGCCCCCCGCGCAGAGCCACGAAGTAGGTGTTCTTGTCGTGGAACTTGTCCACCAGCCGGCCGTTGCCCTGGTCGTCGTGCTGCGGCACCTCGCGCACGAAGGTGCGGAAGTTCAGCGCGTGGAGCTGGGCGAATTCCTCCGGGCGGTCGGCCACCTTGAAGGTGCAGGGGCCCTTGCGGGCGGCCTGCCGGCCGTCCGCGCGCGGCAGGCTTCGAGCCGTCCGGGCGAGTCCCATCCTGTCTGCCCACGCGCAGGCGCAGCGGCCGCCCGCGTCCTGTGACTAGAATCCGCCCCCGCATGTCCGAGTGCAAGGCGCCCGTTTCCCCGGTCATCGATCCGCCGTCCAGCCCGGGCGCCTGCCTGGTGCTGGGTCTGGCCGGCGCCCTCGTGCTGGCGGCGCTGCCGGACGCGCTGCTGCTTCCCGCCACGGACCGCCTGGCGCCGCGGCACCTCGGGCTGCTGGTCGTGGCGACGCTGCTGAGCGGAGGCTGGTGGGCCGCAGTGCGTCTCGCCGGGCGCCGCGGCGCAAGCCTGTCGCGACGCGCGCTCCTTGCGACAGGCGCCGCCGCGACCGCGGGCGGGTTCCTGGCGGCCGTGTTGCTGACGCCCGGTCGCGAGGCGCTGGCCGCGGCGCTGCGCGGCGGAAGTCCGTTGCCCTACCACGTGCTGGTGGTCCTGGGTTGCGCCGCGCTGGCGGCGCCGGTCGCGCTGCCGCTGGGCGCGCTGCTGGCGCCGGCCCTGTCGGGCGCGCGCCGCCAGCCCACCAGCGCGCTGCTGCTGGGCGCGGCCGCCGGAATGCTGCTCGCACCGTGGCTGCTGCAGGTGCTGCTGGGTCCGGTGGCGACGCTGCAGGTGGCCGGCCTGCTGTGCGGATCGGCGGCGCTGCTGCTGGCCGAGCGCGGGCCGCAGCCGGTCAGCGCGCGGGCGCTGCCGCTGACCGCGGCGGCGGCGCTGCCGCTGGCCGGGCTGGCGCTGTCGCTGGGTGCGCAGGGGCTCGAAGCCGAGTTCGATCGCGGCGGGCTCGTCGCCCCGTGGCTGGCGGCCGTGCTGGTGCTGGCGGCGGCGGCGGGCAGCCTGCTGCCGGCGCGCCTCGACGCTCCGCTGCTGCTGGGCGCGGCCGCGGTGCTCGTGCCGGCGGCCTTCGCCGATGGCGACTGGCTGGTGCCCGTGCCGCAGCGCGATGCGCTGCACGAGCTGCTGCGGCTGGTCGTGGTCGCAGCGCCGACGGGCCTGGCTCTGGGCGCCACGCTGGTGGCGCGCGGCGCAGGCCGCGGCCTGCCGTTGCCGGCGGGCCCGGCGTTGCTGGCGCTGTTCCTGCCGCTGGCCAGCGTCGTGCTGCTGCCTCTGCTGCCGCCGCGGGCGCTGCTGCCCGCGTGCGCCGCGCCGTTGGCGCTGCTGGCCCTGCCGCACGCGCGCGCGCACGCGCTGGGGTTGCTCACGCTGGCGGCAGCGGCCGCCCTGACCCTGTCGGGCGTGGGCCCCGAGCCGCCGCCGGGCGCCGTGCCCGCCCACGCCGTCGCGCGCACGCGCGACGGCACGCTGGCCCTCGTGCGCGACCCCGCCACGGGCCAGCAGCTCCTGGCGCTGGATGGCCGCGCGCCCTTCGGCCGCAGCGCGCCGCAGATGCGGCGCATGGCGCACCTGCCCCTGCTGCTGCACCCCGACCCCGAGCGCGTGCTGCTGGTCTCGGCCGACCGCGGCGAGTCCGCCGCCGCCGCCTGGGCCTCCGGCTGCACCACGCTGCACTGGCTGCAGCCCTACGCGCGCCCGGCCGAGTGGGACTTTCCCCCGGTGCCCTGCGACGAGCCGCCCACCTCCGGCTCCGAGCGCCAGTTCCTGGCCGTCGAGCGCGAGCCCTATGACGTGCTCGTCATGCTGCCCGACCCGCGCGCCGCCACGCGCGGCGCGCTGCTGGGCACGGTCGAGTTCTTCCAGCTCGCCCAGGCGCGCCTGCAGCCCGACGGCATCCTGTGCCAGTGGTGGGACCTGGCCGACACCGACATCTCGGACGTCAAGTCCGTGCTGGCCGCGGCGCAGTGGGTGTTCCCGGTCGTGCACCTGCTCACCGACCATCCGCGCACGCGCCGCGGCTGCGTGGGCGTGGTGTGCTCCAGCCGCCCGCTGCTGCTGGACCCCGCGGACCTCGACCGCGCCATCGCGACGCGCGGCCTGGTCGGCGACGACCTGGCCGCGGTGGGACTGGACGGCTTCGCGCTCGCCAGCCTGCTGACCATGGACCGCGGGCTGCTGGAGCTGTTCGCGCCGCGCGGCGACGCGCGGCACGACGAACGCCCGGCGCTGTCGGTGCGTGGCGCGCTGCGCCCGGCCGGCATGGCGCAGCGCCTGCAGGTGGGCCTGGCTGTCGTCGCCACGCACCGCCGCGAGCCCATGCCGTGGGTGCTGGTGCCCGAGCCCGAGCGGCCGCTGTTCGACGCCATCTCGCGCGACCGATTCCGCGCCTGGCAGCACCTGTACGGCGGCGCGCTGGACGTCGTGGCCGCCGGCGGCCCCGTCGGCCCGGCCTTCGACCTGGAGGCCCCCGGCGCGGGCCCCGAGCTCGAGGCCGAGCACTTCCTGCAGGCGCTGTCCGGCCTGCCCGACTGGCGCTGGCTGCGCGACCAGGTGACCGGCTTCGCGCGCCGCCTCGAGGCCGAAGGCCGCCAGCCCGAGGCCGAGCACTTCCTGCGCCGCGCGGTGGACGAGTGCGACCCCGGCTCGGCCCCGCTGCGCTACGCGCTGGCCGGGCTGGTCGAGCGCAAGGGCGACCACACCGACGCCATCACGCTCTACCGCACCG
>Ga0247727_10002221_pt1 | contig 44716 bp, 30 predicted proteins | sample WisWelCaveWW1625_FD_202498 | JGI IMG/M metagenome (GOLD analysis project Ga0247727, IMG submission 202498) | Biofilm microbial communities from Wishing Well Cave, Virginia, United States - WW16-25 | ecosystem: Environmental > Aquatic > Deep subsurface > Groundwater > Cave microbial mat | place...
AGGTTCCCTGCTACGGGGAACGGCTCGGGGTCGCCCGGTGCGAGAAACTCGCCCGCCGGTAAATGTAGGGAATTGACCCTATCGCGACAACGGGAACCCGGAGGCTCGGCCTCCGGGTGACCCAAAATATTGGGGTGAAGCTACTCATTCATTCCGAAACCGCTATAGTTCTGAAGAGGTAGAAGTCACTCATTCCGTGCGCAGCGCCTCTACAATCTTCAGCCGCGAAGCGCGTGTGGCCGGCAGGAAGCCTCCAACCACGCCCATGATCACGGAAAAAATCAAAGCTTGTATCACAATCGGCGTTGACAGCTTGAAACTGAAAGCCAGCTCCGAAAACGTGTTCCAATTGGTCGTCGAGATGGTTAAAAATTGCAGCAACGAAGAGAGCAGGATGCCCGCGAGGCCGCCGATCAATCCCAGGAAAATGGCTTCCACCAAAAACGCGCCTAACACGCTGCGCCGGCGAAAACCCAGCGCGCGCAGGGTGCCGATTTCATTGGTGCGATTGGAGACCGCGGCATACATCGTAATCATGGCGCCAATCATCGCGCCGAAACTGAAGATGAACGTGACCACCGTACCGAGAATATTGATGAAAATGCTCATGAACTTGGATTGTTCATCATAATACTGTTTTTCGCGTTTGACATCGACGATCATGCGGGGATCGCTTTCCAATCTTTGCCGCAGCGCCTCGAATTGGTTCGGGTCTTTTAAGCGCACGGTTACGGACGAAAACACCGGCCGGCGCCATGCGGGCATGATCACATCCGCATCGCCCCAGATTTCGGAATCGAACCCGGTGCGGCCGCCATCGAAAATGCCGACGATCTTCCAATCCGTGCCGCCCATGCGTAACGTGCCGTCAATGTCGCAATTTTGAAACCGCTGTTGAATCGACTTGCCGACGATTAATTCTTGCAAGCCTTGACCGTACATGCGGCCTGCAACCAATTTCACCTGCTGCGAACGCAGCTCCAATGCTTCCGGTGAAACGCCACGAATGACCACGTTGGTCGGCTCGCTGTTGCCGAGCTTGGGCAGCGAAATCAGCACCACCACGTCGGCTGAAGCCCAGGGCTTGTCGTCGCTGTTGAGCGCCACCTCCGGCTGGGTCTTGACGATATTCACCTCCTCGCGACCGATCGAGCTTTGCACTTCCGCCTGCGAAGACCGGCGAATGACGATGGCATTCTCATCCACGCCGGTGGAAACCAGCGTTTGGCGCAAGCCTTCGGACAACATCAGCGCTGCGACAAAAACAAAGACGACTAACGCCACGCCGAGCAAAGTCAAGCCCGTGGTCAAGCGTCGCGTCCAGAGGTTGCGATAGCTGTAACTGGAGGGAATTTTCATGTCAATACTTTCTTAATCCATTACAAGTGAACTCTTTGCAAAAAAAAGCAAAAACTTGGGACACAAAATTGAAATCACATAAAAAATACAATTTTGTGGGCTTTCAATTTTGTGGGCCTTTTTTTGGGTTGCGGCTCGCCCGCGTTGGGCTCTCGTTCGCACAAAAGGAAAATTTGGAGGGTAGGATTTTTGGATTACTGGAATCGATCATCCATCCATCCAATCTCTTACAACCACACACTCAACCCACCCGGTGCAATCCATCTGCAATGCGCATACGCACCGCGCGCCAGGCAGGAAACAGCGCGGCGAACAAACCGACCAAAAGCGCGGACAGAAAAGCTAGAAAGACGGTGAGGTTTTTCAATTCAAACACCGGGAAAAAATTGCCCAGATTTGAAGTCAGAAAAGTGGCGAAGCCGTTGCACACGTAAATCATTAAACTCAAGCCGAGCACAAAACCGCCCATTGCAATCAAAAGCGATTCACCGCCAATCAAACTGATGATATGGAATGGGCGGAAGCCGAGCGTTTTGAGCACGGCATATTCCGCCATGCGCTCGCGCGCGGTCATGGCCATGGTGTTCGCCAGCACCAGCAGCACGATGAACACGACCACGAATGAAATTGCCTCCATCGCCGCTAGAATCGCGCCGGACATAGACACAAAACTTTGCTGGAACGCACCCTCGGTTTCGGTTTTAGTTTCAGCAAAACTGTTTTTGAACATCGCATCGACCGCGTCGGAAACTGCGGCCGGGTTGGTTTGATTGTCGATCAACAGCATATACCAGCCCACGTTATCGGCCTGGCCCGGTGAAGCTTCGCGCACCTTCTCATTTAAATATTCCCAGTGCATCAGAAATTGCGTTTCATCCGTGCTGGGCTGGCCGCCGGTGTAGATGCCGCGAATCACAAACTCCCATTCGCCGTAATAAATCGTGCCGGTAAGCGTGACGGTTTGGTCGAGCTTCCAGCCAAAACGATCGGCGAGCTTTTTGCCGACGATGCAAGCGTTCCGCTCTCTGAGATAGACTTCCTTCTGTTCGGGCGGCACGACCAATTCCGGATACATTTCCAAATAGATTTCATCGACCGCGAAATTCGCGAAGAAATTATTGGGGTCGCCGTGATACGCGCCGACCCAGTTGGCGGAGCCCACGGCTTTCACCCCCGGCACTTTCTTCAACTGCTCGCGATAGGCCAGGGGCAGCGGCTGAATCAACGACACGGCGCTGCGCACCACCAAACGATTTTGCGCCGAGGCTTCGACGCCCGCATACCACGAGCTGATTACGGTGCGAATCAATCCGAACGCCAGCAAGGCCACGGCCAGGCCGAGCATCGTCAAAATCGTGCGCAGCTTGTGGCGCATGGCGTTTTTGAAAATCAGTTTGAGGACTTTCATACCAGTTCACCTTTGTCCAAATTCCGCACGGTGTGCGCCTTTTCTGCGGCGCGCTGATCGTGCGTGACCATGATGATCGATTTTTTGAACTCTTGATTCAGGCGCTCCAACAGCGTCAAAATCTCCGTGGCCGAGGTTTTATCCAGGTCGCCGGTGGGCTCGTCCGCAACAATAAGCGTGGGATCGGTGACGATCGCGCGCGCAATCGCCACGCGCTGTTGCTGGCCGCCGGAGAGTTGTTTGGGATAATGCTCCAAACGATCGCTCAAGCCCACGACGTTGAGCGCAATCTTCACGTTCTCCTCACGCTTTTGCCGGGAGAGCTTGGTCAACAACAACGGCAATTCCACGTTTTCATAGGCCGTCAGCACGGGAATCAAATTATAGAATTGAAAAATGAATCCGATGTGATTCGACCGCCATTCCGCCAACTGCGACTCTGAAAGCTGCGTGACTTCATCGTTCGCCACTTTGATGGAGCCCGTATCCGGGCGATCGATGCCGGCGATCAAATTCAGCAGCGTCGTTTTGCCGGAGCCGGAAGGGCCCATCAACGCCAAAAATTCTCCCTCCGGCACATTGAGATCGATATTCTCCAGCACCGGAATTTTCAAACTCTCACGACGATAAGACTTTGAAACGTTGCGCACTTCGACGATGTTCATTGGGGGTTTGTTCCTTTCCTGTTTTTCAGTATTCTTTTCAAGCCTCGTTTATGTCATTCCGGAGGAATCAGAATTTAGCCGCCTGAAGCATCATGAAGTGTCATTCTGTAAGAATCAGCCTGTGTGAAAACGTCATTGCGAGCGCAGCGAAGCAATCCCGGCGCGTGCACGTATTGGAATTAGAGATTGCTTCGCTTCGCTCGCAATGACAAATTCGAGGGTTTTCACACAATCTGAATCTTCCCACGCGCTGGGCACAAGACCCAAATTGGCTGCATGCTAATGCTTGGGAAGATTCCTACTGAATGACAGGGCTGTGGTGAAACTTCTTCAAATGGCTAAACTCTTACTAAATCCGATAGAGAATTACTTTGCCTTCATTTTTACTTTCATCCCTGTTGCCAAATTTTGCGGCGGGTTGATCACCACCCTTTCACCCACCGCAACGCCACTCACCACTTCCCGCAACGCGCCAAAAGTTTGCCCTAACTCCATCGGTGTTTCTGTAACCGTTTCTTCCCGCAAAACAAAAGCGGCCTTTTGACCGTTGCGCTCGACGAGCGCAGAAATCGGAATCGCGATTTTTTTCTCGCTGGTCATGCTGGCCTCGGCCGTGCGTTGCGAAAGAAACGTCACCTTCGCGCTCATTTCCGGCAGCACGCGCGCATCGCGCTGCAAAAATTTAATCTTGGTCATCACCGTGGCTTTGGCGCGATCGGCGGTCGGCACGATCTTGCCGACGACGCCGGGATAGCGCGTTTCCGGATAAGCGTCCAACACGATCTCGCACGGCTGTTCCGGTTTGATTCTTTGAATATTTGATTCTGAAACGTCGGCTTCCACTTCCAAAGAGGACATGTCGGCAATCGTCACCACGGCCGCGCGCGACGTGCTCGAAGCGCCAAAGGGCGCCACGATTTCGCCAACGTCCGCGTTTTTGGTGAGCACGGTGCCGTTAAATGGCGCACGAATATTCGTGTATTCCAACGCGACTTCCACCGCGCGCACTTTGGTTTGCGCAACTTGCACCGCCGCTTCGGCGCCAATAATCGCAGCCTCACCGCGCTTGGAACGCGCTTCGGCAACATCAAAAAGCGAGCGCGCCACTAATTGATCGGCCAGCAGCGATTTATGCCGTTCGTAGTTGGCTTGAGCATCCACTTGCTCGGCTTTTGTTTCTTGCACACGGGCCAGGGCTTGATTGAGATTCGCCTTGGCTTCGGCCAGCGCCGCATCAAGATCATTGTGCTCCAATTGCGCGATAATTTGTCCCGTTTGCACGCTATCGCCTTCCTCGACACTCAGAAATACCAATCTGCCCGTGCCTTTAGACGCGACCGCGGCTTGGTGTTGCGCCACCACATAGCCGCTGGCGGTGAGCACCGCATCTGCCTGCGCCGGCGAAATCGCATTGATGGTGTGCGTTTCCACTTCCACACTCGCGCCGCCGCGGAACATAAAAAACCAAACCCCGCTGGCCACGACCACCGCGCCGCCCAAAAGATAAAGCCAGGTACGGCTGCGCGCAGGTTCCACCGTGGAAACTTTATTGCCGCGCTCGATGCGCAATTTGGATAAATCGGAAAGATTATCTGCCATGGAAATTTCCTCGCCCTCTCAAGCTTGCATGGGTCGGTTATTTGCTTCCGGCTAAACATAAGCACGTCATGTGACAACCCTATGTCAGCAGTGTAATAAAAAATCGCCATTGATTATAATCAAAATCCGCGTCACCGTCAAGAGCGGTTTGACTGATTAACATAAAATTCATGCGCCGGCTGCCCTGCCAGAGTTTGCATTATTGATAAAAATTCTTACATTAAAATGAGATGATAATAAACAGCATCCAGAGTAGACCCATGAGCATTTTAGATCGCACCGGCCCCTATTGCATCATCGGCGCAGGTTCTTCGGGGTTGGCAGCGGCTAAAAATTTAAACCAGCACGGCGTTCCTTTCGGCGCATTACAAAACGCCCGAAATTTTGCGTGACAAAAACGTGCTCGTGGTGGGCGCAGGCAATTCCGGTTGCGACATTGCCGTGGAATCGGCGCAAAATGCTGCGCGCACTTTTCACAGCGTGCGCCGCGGTTATTATTACGTGCCGAAATATTTTCTCGGCAAGCCGGCAGATCAAATCGGCGAGCTTTCTCTGAAGCTGCGCTTGATTGCGAAATTTGGTTGATTTATCGTCAGTGTGAGTTGGCTTTATCAGAGAAGCAACCCCATTAGATGAGGCCCTGCAATGAGATTGCGTCGGCAAAAAGAAGCCTCGCAATGACGATAGTTACGGTCGTTTCGAATGCGATCAAAGAATCTTTTGAAGAACAAGCACCGTGTTCAATGCCTAAAAAGTTCCTTACGAGGATGACAGGCCTGTGTTGCTTGGCGAACAAACTCCCAATGGCCAAATTTTTCAATCCGCTTTTTTCGTTCATGCTTTTAATCGGCAGCTCCAGCATGGCCATTGCCACCGGCTTTCAAAACATTGCGGCCAATCGCGATACCGTCGGCCTTTATGAGAAATTCGAAATCACTTTCGAGCTGACGGAGAATTATCAGAATCCTTTCGATCCCCATGAAGCCGACGTGCAAGCGCATTTTCTTTCTCCCTCCGGGAAAAAGATTTTTATTCCCGCATTTTGGTTTCAGGATTACCGGCGCGCTTTGGTGAATGGCTTCGAAACGCTCGGGCCCGTGGCCGGGCCGGTTTGGAAAGCTCGTTTTGCGCCGCAAGAGCCGGGCACATATATTTATTTTCTCGCCGTCAAAGACAAAAACGGCCAGGCGCAATCCGATTCCGCAACTTTTCACGTTCTCCTGCTCCCGGCGCGCGGATTCATTCGGGTGAATCCGGATGCGCGTTCGCATTTGCGCTTCGACAATCAGGAATACTATTTTCCTCGCGGGCACAACGTCGCATGGATGAACGAGGCCGGCACATTCGATTATGACATGTGGTTTGCCAAAATGGGCGAGGCCGGCGAGAACTGGTCGCGCATTTGGTTCACGCATTTTTTTCGCGGCCAAACTTTGGAATGGTTCGGACAACATTATCCCGGGCTCGGCCGCTATAGTTTGGCAGAGGCCTGGCGCTGGGATTATTATCTCGAATTGGCGCGGCAACACGGCATTTATTTGCAAGCAGTCACGCAACACCATGGCCAATTCAGCAAAAGCGTAGACGCCGCTTGGAATGAAAATCCTTACAATGCACGCAATGGCGGGCCGCTGGCGGAACCCGAACATTTTTTTTCTGATGCCGCGGCGCGCGAGCTTTATAAAAGAAAATTGCGCTATCTCGTCGCGCGTTGGGGTTATAGTCCGAATATTCTGGCGTGGGAATTGTTCAACGAAGTGCAATTCACCCAGAGCTATCCCGGCAGCCTGGTACAGCGTGCCACGGTTGCGGCCTGGCATCAAGCCATGGCGAATTATCTCAAAACCATCGATCCCTGGCAGCATCTCATCACCACCAGCGCGCGGCTGGAAGATGATTTGATTTGGAATCTGCCGGTTCTCGATCTGGTGCAGATTCACTACTACGGCGGCGATCCCGCCGGCAATGTCAATCGTCTCGTCGCGCAAATGCGGCGCTTCAACAAACCGGTCATTGCCGGCGAAAGCGGCGTGAATGCCGGCCCGGATTTTTTGCAGCTTTTTGATCCGCAGGGTTTGCATGTGCAAGACCTGGTTTGGGGCGTGTCCATGGCCGCTTCCGGCGCCATGCCCTGGTGGTGGGATCAATACCTTCATCCGAATGATTTGTATCGTCATTATAGCGTGGTGCGGGATTATTGGCGTGAGGAAGATTTGTTCCGCAAAAACGTTCAGGCCGCAACCTTCGAAGTCACCGGCGGCGCGAGCTCAGAAGGCGTGCTGACGCTTATGCCCTCCTATCGCAACGATCTTTTTCCACCAACGGAAATCATCATCGCTGCGAATCGTCCCATTTCACAGTGGGAAAATTTTTCGCCCTATTTGCCGGCTGCAAATGCCGGCGCAGCGCAGCGCACTTTCACGCTGCACGTGCAAACCAAGTTTGAGGGCCGATTTCTATTGCATGTGCGCGATTTTTCTCCGGTCGCGCAGCCCGCTGTGGAAATTCACGTTGATGATCAGCCAGTGATCCTGCATCTCGATTCGACCTCTTCGTCGCACAAAATTTTCTCGGCCTCTCTGCCGGCGGGAAAACATGCTATCACGGTTCGCAATAACGGTGCGGCGGAGATTGAAATTGCCTATCTGCAATTTACAGGTTGGGGCAACGCCGCTGCTGAAGCGTTCGGATTGGCCGGGCCGCAACAGGCGTTTGCATGGGTGCGAGATACGCGCCTGGTTTTCGGGCAGCCGGCGCCGGGAAGTTTGCGCGGCGTAAAAGTGCGTGCTCCGCAGGTGCAAGCGGGCAGATATGAAGTCGAATTTTGGCATCCGCAAAGCGGCTTGATCGCACGTGTGAATGAACTCAGCAATGATACGGGTCTGCTCATCACTTTGCCGGATTTCGAGCGTGCACTTGCGTTCAAAGCTCGTTATCTTGGCCCGCCGATAGGGGTTGAAGAAAAAGAGCAAAACCGTCCGGCAGATTTTGTGCTGCTGCCGGGCTATCCCAATCCTCTCAAACTTTCACAACAGCAGGCGGCTCACTTCACTTATCAAATTCCTTTCGCGCAACATGTGACGCTCAAAATTTTCGATCTGCTAGGCCGGGAAGTGAGAACATTGGTGGACGAGATGCAAGCACCCGGAAGGCATGTTATGAGTTGGAACGGACGCGAGGATACCGGCAATTTTATGGCGCCAGGAATTTATTGGTGCCGTTTGACCATAGCCGGGAAGGTGCAGGCACAAATGATGAGCATTGTCAATTGAAGCAATGAAGCCGTCTCTTTTCATGTCATTTGTAAAGAGTTTTTATAGCTATTCAGCCGCATATTAAAAGGCAAAACTATTGCGGGCAAAACAATTAGCCGCTTTTTTTAATCGTCTTGCCGATAATCATTTTGCCTTTTTGGAATGAATGCCCCCCACCACAACCCCGCCGCTGCGGCTCCGAGCACATGCCAAACTGCATGCCCTTGCAACCAGCTTTCCGGCTGGCAGAAAATTCCGTTGAAATCAATCATCCAAATGATGAAAGCAATGATGAGAGTTGCAACTGCCGCCCGCAAAAGCGCGGGATTCGTTGGCATCGGATTTTTCTTGCTCAAAATATATTCCAGGGCCAATGCCGTTAAAATTAAAATCGCAAACAGATAACGCCGCCAATGCGGCAGCCCTATTAATGAGAGCGCCAACAGAAAATTGAGTGAAGGATAAACGGCAGCAAACGTTCGCTGCACAAAAGGATAAATCTTCGCAAAGTTATAAAGCAAAATAAAGCTCGCCAGAAGATACATGCCCATCAAATCAAAAAATTGCCCCACGAACGTCAGCGAAGCATGATAGAACGCGCTGCCCAGACCGGTGAGAACAAGGGCGAGGCCGTAAAGATTGGTGTAAATAGATTGATGGAGGATGGGATTGTGGCAGGAGAATGCCGCCGGTTTCTGCCGCCGCCGAATGATCAGCCACAACCCGATCAATACGAAACCAAAGGACGACCAAGTATTTGCCGGCTGCGCAATCGTTCCCGGATGAATGGCTTCGCAAAAGCAATGGTCAGGCATACAGGTCGCGGGTTTCCAATGCGACCACGAATAATCAACGCGGCTCAACGCAAATGCGCTGACCAGCAGGCAAATAAAAATAGAAAAAGTTACAAACCAGGATTTCATAATAAGTGGATACTTCATGTCATCCTGTAAGGAACTTTTTAAGCACCGAGCACAGTGCTTATACGCAACGAGGGCAGGCCGCAACCCAAGAGAATTTTGTAAGCGGATTAAACGGATTAAACGGATACAAAACAGGTTTATCCGCTTGATTCGTTAAATCCGCTTACAGAAAAATTTTTGCTTTGATTCGCCCCTCACGACGGCCCGGTGACGGTGTTTTTGCCGCGAATATGTTGCTCGAACCAATCGAGCAAACGATTGCCGATGTCGAGAATGAATTTCGGCTCTTGCACGCCGTGCGGTGTGCGCGGATAAATCACCATCTGTGCCGGACAATTTTGCTGTTTGAGCGCGTTGTAAAATTCCTGTCCTTGTGAAAGCGGCACGCGCACATCTTTTTCGCCATGCAAGATGAGCGTGGGCGTGGTCACACCTTTCACATTGAACATGGCGGAATGCTTGGCGTAAGCTTCAGGATTATCCCACGGCTGGCCGAGAAAATAATCCGGCAGAAATCCGGGAATATCCGCCGTGCCGGTGAAGCTCATGAGATTGGTTACGCCCGCGCCCACCGAAGCGGCTTTGAAACGTTTGGTGCGCGTAATCATGAAAGAGGTCATGAACCCGCCATAACTCCAGCCGCATACGCCCAGGCTGTCAGGATGCACAACACCCTTTGCAATCAAAGCCTCAACGCCGGCCATGTCGTCGTCATAATCGCCGAAGCCCCAATCATTGATATTGGCGCGGCGAAACTCTGCGCCGTATCCGCTGCTGCCGCGCGGATTTGGCCGTAGCACGACGTAATCGCGCGCCGCAAACGCTTGCAGCGGATAAATCGACGAAGCGGCAGTGAAAGATTGCGTGAACACGCCCGCGGGTCCGCCGTGAATGTTGAGCACCAAAGGATATTTGCGTCCAGCCGCATAATTCACGGGATATGTGACCAAACCTTCGATCTCGCGGCCATCGTTTGACTTCCACGTGATCGCCTCGGTGCGCCCCAAAGGCAAGTTTGGAAAATCGCGATTCACATTGGTAATTTTGACCGGCGCAAACTTCGCCACTGCTGCAATGATCACTTGCGGCAATTGTTCAGTCGTTTGATGCGTCGCCGCGAGGGTTTTTGTATCTTTGCTAAAAGAAATGCCGCCGAAGATGCCGTTGCCGGTGGTGAGCGTGCGCGCTTTGCCCGTAGCCACGTTCATCGCATAGGCGCGGCCGCTGGTGCGCTCCGTTTCAGTATAAAAAATTTCCCGGCCGTCTGCCGACCATCCCCAAATGTTGGATTGTTGATCATGCGTCTCACCGGCTTTGCGCGCTTCGCCGCCCGCGAGGGAAATGAGGTAAATATCACGGCGTTGCGCCCAGCGCGTATCGCCACCGTCGTGTGAAAACGCCAGCCATTTTCCGTCCGGGGAAAAATTCGGATTGACCGCAAACGATTTGATGAAGAACGGCTTCACCGCGCCGCTGTCCGAAGGCACGAGCGCGATCGTCGTGCCGGGCCAATCGTTAACGCGCGGCGTCGCTTGCCGATCGCAGGCCAGCCACTTGCCGTCGGGCGACCAATCAAAGCCATTCACGTGAAAATCGCCGGCGGTCAATCTTTTCACCGGGCGCTCGCCTTTGGCATTTTTCTCCAGCGGCATCACGTAAAGATGCGCATACTTGAAATTTGCGTCCACGACCAGGGCATCGCGTTTTTCTTTGTTGTCTTTTTCCTCCTGTTCCGCCAGCGCGTCGTTCATGGTAAATGCCAGACGCTTGCTGTCGGGCGACCATTCGAAATTATTCACGCCGCTTTTGGCGTCGGTGAATTTTTCCGCTTCACCGCCGTTGGGGCGAATCAGCCAAATGTTATTCTTTTCGCCGCCGCGGCTGGAGAGAAAGGCAATCCATTTGCCGTCCGGCGACCAGGCGGGACTGGTGCAAGATTTATCGCCGCGGGTCAATTGAAAATCGGTTTGGCCCTCGGCGCCGGCGAGATGAATATGCGTGAGGTATTCGCTCTTTTCGCCCGACATTTCCGGCGCGGAAACCGTGTAAGCCACCCAGTTGCCATCCGGCGAAATTGCCGTTCCCTGCAAACGTTGAAACGAAATCATGGCTTGCGGCGTCCAGCGCGTGGGTTTTGCAGAATTATCCTGCGCATAAACGCCGGCGCAGCAAAACGACAGAACCCCAAACACCAAAGCACAGGCCCGCCTTCGCTCGCCCGCCGGTTTCCGATCATCATGCCTATGAAACATTTTCACTCTCCTTGTTCTTTGTTTGAAACTGCTCAAGAGGCCATGGGGCAACATCTTTTTAAGAATCAGGCTAGGCAATTTATTTATAGCAATTTGCAGCTGCGTGAATCTGTCATTCAGCAGGAAACTTGTGAAGGGCGAGCACAGTATTGATGCGCCACAAGATTCATTTGAATGACATCATATACATTCAAATAAAAAGAGCTGTGATCATCATTCCTTACCGGGCGAAAATAACGCCGTGCAACTTGCTTCACGGCGGCAAGCATGCAAAATCTTTTGCCGAGAATCAAATGTTCTTTTACCGGCGCAAATCGAAATTCCTGTTTGCGATTCTGCCGCGAGAGGAATATATTGGCAGTCAGTTCCTTAACAGGCCTGTCATCCTGTAAGGAACTTTTTAAGTATTGAGCACGGAGCTTATTGCTTAAAAAGATGCTTCCAACATGACATGCTAGTTGGAAGCTCGTTTACTCAATCCTATTCTTATCCTCACCAGTGGAATCAAAAAACCATGCTTGAACTTTTGAAAGACTACGGTTTGTTTCTCGCCAAAGCCATCACCATCGTAATGGCGATCATTATGATCATTCGCGGCATTGTGGCAGCGGTGCAAAGAGAACGGGAGATGAGCCGCGAAAGAATTTCGGTGCGCAAGCTCAATCATCATTACGAAAACCTGCGCGACGGCTTGCAACATGAAATGCTGCATCCTTTCGCGCTGAAGCAGGAAATCAAAGAACGGCACAAACAGCACAAGGCCGAGGCGAAACAGTTTAAAAAAACGCCGCCGCCGGAAAAGAAAAAAATATTCGTGCTCAATTTCAAAGGCGATCTGCGTGCTTCGGCGGTGAACTCTTTGCGCGAAGAGATTACCGCCGTTCTAACCGTCGCGAAGCCAACGGATGAAGTCGTGTTGCGCTTGGAAAGCTCGGGCGGAATGGTGCACACTTACGGTTTGGCCGCCTCGCAGTTGCTGCGGCTGAAGCAGAAACAAATCCCGTTGACGATTACCGTCGATAAAGTCGCGGCCAGCGGCGGTTATATGATGGCCTGTGTGGGCGACCGCATTTTGGCCGCGCCCTTCGCCATCGTTGGTTCCATCGGCGTGCTTTCGCAGGTTCCCAACTTCCACCGCTTGCTCAAAAAGTTCGACGTGGATTATGAAGAAATCACGGCCGGCGAATACAAACGCACGCTGTCGGTTTTCGGCGAGAACACGGAAAAAGGCCGGCAAAAGTTTATCGAGCAAATCGAAGATACACACGTATTGTTCAAGGAGTTCATTCGTGAAAATCGCACGCAAGTCGACGTCGAAGGCGTGGCCACCGGCGAATATTGGTATGGCAAGCGCGCGCTCGATTTGAAGCTGGTGGACGAGTTGCTGGCCAGCGATGATTATCTCTTCGCCGCCAGCGCGGCCTGCGATATTTACGAAATCACGTATAAACCCAAAGAAACTTTGCGCGAAAAGCTGGCGGTGGGTTTGGAAGAAAGTTTGGGGCGGATTTTGTTTTCGTTGTGGGAGCGCGCGGAAGGGAAACGGTGGGGGTGAAAAAATTAGACTACAATTGGAAGTTCGCTCGCCAAGTAACACGGGCCTGTCATCCTGTAAGGAACTTTTTGAGCATTGAGCACGGTGCTTGTTGCTTAAAAAGATGCTTCCAGCATGACATGTTGCCCGGAAGCGTCTTTCTCCCAATTGGGAGTTTATTCGCCAAGGAAACACTGGCCTGTCATCCTGCCCCCGGTTGCCTCAAAATAAAATGTTACCGAAGAAACATTAGAAATTTCCCTTGCTTTTGAAGCTAAACAAATTAAATTTCACATTGAATATACATTACTAAAATGAGGGATTGCTTGTTCAACCTTCGATCTTGCAACTCATCCCTTTTACCGCATCGCCTTTCGCATCGTCGCCAGAAAAAGTTCTCGTCGGGCTTGGTACCCGTTCGAACGACCAATCCGGCGGCGCCGTCCTATAAAGCAACATCTTCGTTTGGCTGAGAGGGGAGCAACCACTGGCAGAGTTTTTGATTTCATTCATTGGCACAATTTTCAAACACAATAATTTTCGAAGTCCATCGCTTCGCAGGGAGTAATTTTTACTTTTTTTCCCAGCTTTGCATATGTAAAATCACTATATTTCAAAACTTCCTGCCTTTCTCCTGCAATTCATCCCGTACTGCATCCTCTGTTCTTTCTGCGGAGAAAGCGTTCTTGGCCACGCTTCAAAAACTGTGCGCGTTCGTTCATTGCGAACGCAGCACGGGGAGAATCCGTTCTCATTTGAAATCCGCAGCTTGCACGGCAGCAACAGGACAAATTCTGATGTGCATGCACAGAGGGTACCTTTATGAACCAAAACTCTACTGTTCACGGAAGAGCTGTATACTCTTTTGCTCAAGGAAGAGCCAAACTGAAAACGGGGGATCACCCAAAGCGACCATCACCCCATTTCGGCAGGACGGCGCACTGGTGCGCACTGTTTTTGGCTGGATTTTGCTTCCTGCAAGAGGTCTTTGCCCAACCCAGCACTTGGCCGCGCTTCCGCTTCAACGCCGGTTTGACCGGTCGCGCGGGAGTAGAAGGCCCGCAACTTCCAGAAATTTTTTGGATCAAAGAAATCGGTGCTGAAAAAATCGAATCGCCGGTGATTGCGCCGGACCGTTCGATCATCTTTACCAGCCGCGGGGATGAATTTGTTTATGCTTTGAATCCCGACGGCTCGGAAAAATGGCGCTATGCGCAGCCCCGGCCCGGAGGCGGCAATGAAAAATTTTCCGCACCCCCGGTTATCGGACAAGACGGCAATATCTACGTCGGCACGCAGCACAAAAGTTTTCTCTCGCTCGATAGCAACGGCAACCTGCGCTGGCGCGTGGCCGTGGGCGGCTGGGTGAGTTCCTCCGCCAATGTTGCCGCCAACGGCAATTTGTATCTCGCGGTTGACGACGGCCAGCTTTATGTTTTTGCCCCCGGCGGCAATTTGCTTTGCAAGGGCAGTTTCGACGGCGAGAAGCCTAACCAAGCTCCGGCTTTGGGCGCGAACGGCAGAGTTTATGCGCCGGCCGGCAACAGCGTTTATGTGTTCGATGCCAATTGCCAACGTCTCGCGAAATGGAGTCCTGCAGCGCTTGGCGAAGTGGCATGGGTGGTGTTGAGCGATGACGGCGCGACGCTCTACGCGGGCGCGCTGAATAAACCGGCAGTAGTTGCTTTGAACGCCGCCACCGGCAGCCAAATTTGGGTGCATACCTACGACCAGCTTTATGGCCCGCCGAGCATGGCGGCTCTCGGCCCGGACGGTTCGATTTATTTTGCCACGTTTGAGCGCGGCTTGTTGATCGCATTGACTTCCGGCGGCCAAACCAAAAACGGATGGCCGCGCGATTTAGGCAGCGCGCAATTTAAAACCATGCCCTCGGTCGATGCCAGCGGCGATGTTTATATTGTCAGCGAACATCGGGATTTTGGGCTGTTCAAGCTTTCGCCCAATAATGTTGTGCAGTGGCAATTGCCGCAAGTGCAATGCAAATACTCCATTGCCATCGGGCCGGACAGCACGCTGTACGTTCCAAGTTTGAAGAAAATTTATGCCGTGCGCCAAAAACCGCCGCGCATTGTGGCACAGCCCAATGCGTTGGAATTCGGCAAGGTTTGTTTGAACGACAGCCTGGCTTTGCAAACGACGCTTACCAACACCGGCTTTGCGGACTTGATCATTTCCAGATATGAATTGGTCAGCCCGGTGTTCAAAGTTGCAGGCACGCCGGTGCGTTTGAAACCGGGCGAAAGCCATATCATTACTGTTACCTTCACGCCCACTGCGGCCGGCGTCTATGAGGGTACGTTGTTGGTCTTCAGCAATGATCCCGATCAAAATCCTTATCGTATTTCATTGCGCGGCGAAGGCACGGCGCCGCAAATTGCCGGGCCTGCCAGCGCCGATTTTCCCGACACGGAAGTGGGCGATACCACGCGGCAAACCATTTTCATTCGCGCCGAAGGCCTCTGTGATTTGCGCTTGGATCGGATTTTCGTCTCTACTGCTGAGTTCCGCGTGGTCCCGGTCACGCTTCCGGTGACGATTGCTCCTGCCGATAGCTTTGGTTTGGTGGTGGAATTCATTCCCCAAACCCGGGGCGGCAAACAGGATACGTTGCGCATTTTCAGCAATGATCCCGGCAGCAATCCCTTCGCCATCACCCTGCAGGGCAATGGCAAGACCACTCCTAAATGGAGAGTTGATCCGGATTCTTTGACCTTCGCCTCCTGTGTGGGCGACAGTAGCGCTTTGCAAGAGGTTATTGTTCGCAATACCGGCATTGCGGAGGTCGTGATCACGAAGGCGGAAATTACAAATTCTGTTTTTGAGTTGGCGACCAACCTCACACTTCCGTTCTCGCTGTCTGCGAATGCCACCCTCACGTTAAAGGTTCGTTTCCGCGCTTCGGACACGAATTTGCAAACGGGCAAATTGAGGCTGGAAAGCAATGCCGGAATCGATAGTGTTGCCTTCACCGGCCGGGGCGATCTACCGCAAATCCGATTGTCGGCGCGGCCGCCGCAAATCGAGGTTTGCCGCGGGCAATCGGGGCAAACGCAGATCGTGGTCTTCAATCCCAGCGCCACGTGCACGTTGATTGTGGATTCATTCAAAGTGGCGATTGTGTTTTCCGGCCAGGCTTTGGCGCAAACTTCTTCTATAGTAACACATCCCGCCTCCGCGCTCATTACCATCCTGCCGGGCGACAGTGCCGTCATTCCTTTCGAAGTGACGCAACCGCCCCGCGATTTTGTATTGCGTGTCACGTTTTGGTCCAATGCCGGCGGCAGCCCGCATTTGATCACGGTGCCGGGCAAAGTCTTGCCGCCCGCGATTGCCGCGGATAATTCGGTGGATTTTGGCGGCGTGTTTTTGCAGGAATCCCGCACTTTGCCGGCCAAAGTTTGGAATGCCGCCAAATGCGATTTGCGCCTCCTCTCCGCGCGCATTTCCGGTGGAGATACTTCCGCTTTCACAGTCGAGGTTTCAGCTTTGCCCAAAACGCTGAGTGCAGGCGATACGTTGCGTTTGCCGGTGACGTTCACTCCCAGGCGGCTTGGCGCGCATGTCGATACTTTGCTGGTTGAAAATGATGACCCGGATTCCAACCCGGTTCGCATCATTCTGCGCGGCGAGGGTACACAGAACATCATCTCGGCCCGGCCTCGCGAACTTAGTTTTGAAATATGCTTGGGGAAAGACGGCACGCAAATTATCACGATTTTCAATGATGGTGATACCGAGGTGGTGTCAAACTCTCTCGGCTTCATCCTGCGCCGGCCCGAATTTAGCGTGGAACCTACCGGTGATTTCCGCGTGCCCGCGAAGGGGTCCAATACTGTGGTCGTCGGTTTCAAGCCGGTGACCATCGAAACCGTCAAAGATACGCTCATTATCGTTTGGCAAAATTCGAATATTCCCGCCACGAAAGTGCCGGTTTCCGGCAAGGCGGTTTCAGGACAGATTGCCGGCCCGGAAGGGCATGTCTTTCCGCCCACGCTGGTTAAAACCACCGAGATTGACACGGTGTTTGTCCGCAATACGGGCCGCTGCGATTTGCTCGTGGATTCTACACGAGTGGTGAATAATTTTTCGGGTCCAGATGCTCCACCGTTCAAAGTCGAAGGCAATTATCGTGGCCGCCTCATCCTACCGGGTGACAGCCTCGGCATTGCCGTTTCTTTCAGGCCGCCGGATACGATTGAATTTGACGGCACTTTGCTGGTCTACAACAGCGATACCGGTGTAAACAAAAATCCCTTTGGCATTGTGTTAAGAGGGAGAGGCCGTTCCCAGGAGCCGGATATTGCCGTCATGCCCGACACATTGCAATTCGGCGCACCTTGCAATCCCGCGCAACGCGAGCTCAAAATTTGGAACGAAGGCGATACGACACTAACCATAACTGCACTGACGTTCCCTGATCCGGCTTATTCCACCGCGCGTGTGGTTCCGTTCAGTTTGGCCCCGGATGAGACCACGACGGTTGTGGTTGCTTTTAATCCAGCGTTAGTGCAATCATCTACGGCTACGTTATCCCTCTTGAGCAACGATCCGGATGAAAACCCCTACGAGATCGTGCTCGTGGGCAGCAAAGGCCAACCGGACATTGCAGGCGCGGATTTGGTCAATTTCCCCGAGACGCAGGCAGGAAGAACCAGCCGCATGCCGTATGTCATCCGCAACGAAGGCGTATGCGTTCTGCGCGTGGATTCGTTGTGGATTGCCGGCCAACATCCGTTTGGCTTCAAAATCGTGCAAGCACCGAATACTCCTTTTGAAATTGCGCCAGGCGAAAGCGATACCGTTCGCATTGAATTCGCGTCGAAGGATATTGGAGAATACTTCGCGACACTGAATATCTCCAACAACGATCCCGATGCGAATGAAAAAATCAAAGTGGTGCAATTGCGCGGCAATGGCGTGGCGGTACCTCCTGAAACTCCCGATATCGAGGTGTCACCTCAAACTTTAACATTTGGCGCGCCGTGTGATACTTCGCAGCGGTCGCTGGTGATCGCCAACATCGGCAATGACACATTGAAGGTGGATAGCCTCAAATTTTCTCACCCGGCTTATTCTACCACCACCACTGTGCCGTTCAACGTGGCGCCGGGCGCAACTAAAATTATCGTCATTGTCTTCAACGCCGCCGCGGCGCAATCTTCTGCCGCAACGCTGACCATTTTTAGCAATGATCCCGATGAGAAGACCGTGCAGGTTGCGCTTTCGGGCAGCAAAGGCCAGCCGGATATTGCAGGCGCAAATGAAGTGCTTTTCCCAGAAACGGAAAAAGAACAGACCAGCAAAAAGTTTTATGCGATTCATAATAACGGTCCCTGCACTTTGCGTGTGAACGGCTTGGAGGTCAGCGGCGATCATGCCACTGATTTTCTTGTGCCTTCAGCGCCGGCTACGCCTTTTGAAATCTCTAATGGTGACAGCGTGAAGATTGAAATTGCATTCACGCCCTCGGCTCTCGGCGAGCGACGCGCCGTGTTGAATATCACCAGCAACGGCGACGAATCACCCAAGCCGGTGCAGTTGCGCGGCGCCGGCAAGGTGGCGGATATCAGCGTCAGCCCGGATCCGTTGGATTTCGGCAAGGTGCTTGTCGGCAAAGATAGCTGCGCCTTCGTTTTCGTGGAAAATAATTTCAGCCACGATAGCTTGACGGTGACTTCCGCCGAATTGAGCCAGCCCGGAACAATTTTTACCGTGGAGATTCAGGGAGGCGGAAATGATCTTCTGCTTAAGCCCGGCGAGGTCGGTACCATCGAGGTTTGTTTCAAGCCGCCGGCTTTGGGCAAATTTGAAAACGAGCTGAGGGTGAAGATTGTCCAAATCGCCAACGGCAAATCCGGCCCGGATTCGCTCTTTATCGTGAAGTTGCTGGGCGAAGGCGTTGCCGGAAGATTGTTGGTGCAACCGCTCGCGATTCCCTTTGGTCAGGTAAACCTATTTGATTCCAAAAGCCTGATCAGCCACGAAGGCATCAAAAACAGCGGCACTGCGCCGTTGATAGTCAAGCGTATCGAGGAGCCGGGGCCATATTACAAGATCAAGTTGGCCCGAGACCTGCCGGCGACTCTGCAGCCCGGAGAGGCCATTACATTCACTGCTACTTTTTCTCCCACGATTTATGGTGATTGGCCGGATCGCTTCATCGTGCATAGCGACGCTTATTACGACAGTGTGCAAGTGGTAAAATTACTTGGCAAGGGCCATCTCGATGTTGCCTTGAAGGTTTCTCCGGTGGAATTGAAAGTCGACGAATACGTCGGACGGGAAGATACGGTTGATTTTACCATCACCAATTTGGGTCCAATTGACGTGACCAACGTTACCACCGGCTTTGGCGAGTTGATTGATCAAGAAGAGCTTCAAATTATTTCACCCGCGTTTCCCTATCCCATTTTGCGCCCCAATAAATCGATTGAGGTGCAAGTAAAATTCGGACCCAAGGCGGCAAGAACGCAAAAAACCTATGTTTTTGCCCAAAGTGAACAAACCAGCATGCAGAAGGTTGATCTCACCGCCGTGGGCAAAGGCCGGCCCGGCCGCCGTATTCGACCGGTGCCGGAAGTGTTCACACCGAACGATGACGGCTACAACGAAGAAGTGGTATTCAGTTTCAAAGACGAAGAGGATGTTTTCGAGCCGGAGCTCAAGATCTTCAACATGCGCGGCCAATTCATTTTCAGCCGCAAATCCACGGGCATCGAAAGGACCGCGCGGCAAATGACCTGGAACGGCCGCGACCGGGAAAATCGTGTCGTGCCGCCGCATACTTATCTGTGGATCATGCAAGACGGAGACCGCCTGGTGGGCAGCGGCCACGTGGGCGTGTTGCGGTAAACGCGCGATTTATGTAAGCAGGAACAGCAACCATGACAGCAAAAATACCGTTGTGCCGCCGTTTCAAACTCTACTCTCGTCGCCGATTTTTTGTAATGGGATTATTGGCGCTCTCGGGGCTTGTGCAGGCGCAATCATTGGTCACGCCGAACCCGGCGGACTTACTGGATGCGCGCCTGAGTTTGATCAATCCCGCCGCAGCAGCGATGCAGGATCCGTTGTTTACCGCCGGTCTGCAAGCATTGCATACCGGCGTGGGCGATAATGCTTTTGATTTCCGCAATAATTTTTTCGGATTGACCGCCACCGACCGCTCGATATTGGGCTGGAAAAATTTCGCTCTGGGCTTGCAAGCGCAAGTGCTAACCACGCCGGTAATGAACGACCTCGCGTTCAATGCGTTATTAAGCAGGAAGATTACGGATCAGTTCAGCGCCGGTATCAGCCTGGGTCCCCTCAACCGCTCTTTTTCCAATTTCGATTCGGAGGGACTGGATCCGAACGATCCCTTGTTGCGCAATACCTCGCAATGGGCGCCGTTCAGCCTCAACGCTGGAATTTTGTATAAAGCGAATCGTTATTTGAAACTGGGCGCCGTGGCCAATCGCCTTAATAATCCCAACCTCGCCTTTCAAGAAGGCGGTGTGGCGCGCGTCAGCCGTTATCTCGGCGTGGGCGCGATCGTGGGGTTCAATAGTTTTACCGCCGGCCTGGGTTTCGCGCACGAAAGCCACAAGCTCTCGTCGCAGGTTTTTCTGCAGTATTTTCATCTCGAACGCGGCTATGCCAAGGTGGGCTACAGCACTGAAAACCTGGCGCTCGAAGGCCAATTACACGTGACCAGCGGCGTGAGCTTCAATTATCGTTACAACTATCCGCTCAACGATCTCAACATTGCCAGCAGCGGGTCGCATGAGCTCGGCTTGATTTTTAATTTTAGAAAACGGCCTCTGCCTTACGAGCCGGAGTGGCTCAAGCCGGCGGTGCCATTGCCGGATCCCATCGCGATGGTGGATTTGTTTGAAGTCTCGGCCACGCGCGACGAGGTGACGATCACCGACACGCATATCACACGCGAAGTGGATGCCGACGTGAGCGCGCGTGAACGAGCGGATTTGCCGCGTGGGATTTTTTATTCCGCCACCAGCGTTAAGCCAGAACCGTTGGGCCGCATTTTTCTGGCGGATTCTACGGCCGCTAATGGCCAACACGCGGAACCCGCCGTGAGCATGCTGGAAAAACTAACCGCGGAAAACCGGGCCGCGGGCCGGGTCGTGCCGAAGGTCAGCGTGCCCATCATTAAAGAAATGGAAAAAAGCCACACCAAAGCTTACATGGTCGCATTTACCAAGTTGGCGGAGCAGTTGCATGACTCCACTTTTCGTGCCACCATCATCGTGCCGCCGGAAGCGCATCGCGCAGAATTGATTTTGCGCTATATGATGCTGACCAATCCGGCGTTGAATAATCTTTTCGTCATTCGCGCCGATTCCGCCAAGGCGCGGCAGCAAAACTATCTCGGCGCCGATGAAGTCAAGGAGAAAGATTTTGAACGCAAACTGAATGTGCCCGGAACCATGTTCAATTTCACTTTGAAAGACGTGGATCAGCCTTTGCGCTGGGGGCCAATGTCCGGCAAGTTTGTCATCGAAGACGCAACCGGCAAAGTTTGGTACGATTCGACCGTGGCGCACCGCAAAAGCAAAAACGTCCCACCGCAGATTTTAGAACTTTTGCTGTGGGATTGGACCGTGAACACCGGCGATCCCCAAGATCCCTATCTCCAGGCCGGCCACTATTATTATTATGTGGTGTGGAAATCTGCAGATGGCAGCACCTATCGCTCGCCCAAACGCAGAATTGCAATCGATCGCCGGCCGGAACGGGTGCACCAAAAATTGCGAAAAAAGCTGGCGGAAAAAGTGTCACCCGATACCGAAGCCACCATCCGTTTGAATCAATAGGAAAGGCTTCATGTCGTTTGGTGTGGATGCAACCCAAATCTGTCATTCGTAGGATATTTTTGATAACAATGGAAACAAAATCAAAAACCTCGCCGGCCCGCCGCAGCATGGCAGCTCGTGCGAAACGCCGTTTGAAAATCGGATTTTGGTCCCTGTTTCGCCGGCGTCACCGGCAGATTCCGCCGGAATCGCGGCCGCGCCGCCGTTTGCGTGAAGACCAAATCACCATCGACGTTTTGCGCTTCCGGCTCGCCCATCCCGGGGCCGTGCGGGAAAACGGCGACGGCATGATTTATAGCGCAGCCTTTCAAAATTTTATTTTGAATCGCTACGCGCAAGAAAAGCAAAAATTCACGCGCCGGAAATTTGCGCGTGCGGCGGAAATTTCGGCGCCCACATTGCGCGTTTGGCTGTCGTTGCCGCGCGCGCCGCTGTTGGCCGGGCTCGAAGCCCTGAGGGCTGCGGAAACCGGCGTCGTTCCGGCGTTCGCTCTGCAAACGACACCGAAGCCCGCTTGGAAATTGGCGCCTGCATTCGCCGCGATCGAATTGTGGTTGCGTACTCAATTTCAATCTGATCTGATTGATTTCTTTTCTTTGACGGGCTACGGCCGCGTCGAAGTCCGCAAATACTTTCAGAAAAACGCGTGGCGTGGTTTGGCGGTGGCCGGCGTGCTGCATGCTTTGCTCATTCTGTTGTATTGGTCGACGCTCGACAAAGATGAAAACATGAGAACCGTGTCCATTTTGAAATACGTCGAGATCAAGCCCGTGGTCGTTTCGGATGATTCTAAACCGGAGCGCAGAAAATTGAGCGGCGGTGCGGCCGCAGAAACCCCGGCCTCGGGTTCTGTTACCGCCGGTTCCGCCGGGCCTTTAGTGGTGCCGGATAATTTTGTGCCGATGGCCTCGATCGAACAGCTCAACCAAATTGCGCAATTAGGCCGGCCCACAATTCCGGGTTTGGCGCCCCCTTCGCGCATTACTTCCTCTTTGCAAGCCTCCAACTTGCCGGAACTCAACATGGGCAATATCGGGGATGCCGATAAAAATGCTCCGGATTACCAGGATTTGGCCGGCGTTGGTTTGCCCACGGCCGCCAATGTTGGCAATGGCTATGGTTCGGATTTGCAAGCGGCCAGCATCGGCACCGGCAGCGGCTCGGGTGGAATGGGATATGGCCCGGGTGGGGGAAACGGGCCTGGCAATGGTTCAGGATATTCACGAGGCAGTGGCGGCGGCGGAGGCCTCGAATCCGCGGTTGGAAACAAAGCTCCGGCAGCGCCCAAAAAAGTTGAAGTCAAAGACAAGGATCTCGAGACCGTTGATCTCAATAAAGTTTTTACCGAGTTGATGGAATGGATGAAATCCAACCAGACCGAGTTCGAGCCGATTTTAAAGCGTTACCTGCGTTATCAACCCGGATCACTCACCACCAATATTCGCATCACGGTCGACGCGATGAGCTACGATCTTTTTATTTTGTGCAACGAGCATTCCCAAGACATCGGTATTTTGTTGGTGGAAGCCGGCAGCGGCAATGCCATTATGTTGCGCGACACCGGTTTTCGCAAAAAAAGTTTTTACCTCAGCAAGGGTCGAACCTCGCGCGATGAAGAAGGCATGATGGCTTCGCTCACCATGCTGGAAAACAGCCCCAGCCGTGAAGAGACCAAGAAATTTTATGATATTTTTCTTTCCTGGTGGGAAAACAATAGGAAAAGATGAAAGCAAGCACTCTTGGAAAAGCAGTCACCGTGTCATTGGGAGTGATTGCTTTATTCATGTTTGGTTGTGCCGGTACGCAAAACAGTTTCAGCGCGCGAGGCGTAGCGCCGAAGGTTGTGCTGCGCGCCGATTCCATTGCTGCGCGTTTGTTTGTCGCCCGCAAACTCGAGCGTGAAGCCGAAATATTGAACCAAAAAGGCGTGCGGCATTATCAAGCCTGCGATTCCATTTTGGCGCTGTTGCGCAAAGAAACCAAAGAGAGCAAACCCCAAACGGCGCCGGCCGTTGCTGCCGATTCGTTGCGCCCGCCGGGGAATGCGGTTGCGGGAACACCGCGCGCCGCGAGTCCGGTTAATGTGCGCCTGCGCCAGCTCGAGATTCAGTCCAAATACAATCTTTTGCAAGCGCGCGACTTTTTAGAAAAATCTCTCCGGTTGAATCCGCTGCAGCTTCGTGCCAAACATTTTCTGGCGCTGACTTATAAAATCTTTGCCGAGCGCTTCCCCCGCACCATGCCTCTCGATGAAGCGATGAAGATTTGGACCGACTTGGCGGCCGTGGAACCCGGAGAATATTTCCATTTTTATAATTTGGGCGCTTGCCAATATGCGCTACGCCAATGGGAACAGGCCTGGCATAATTTCAAGCGCACGGAGGAAGTTTTGCTCGCGTCGACCGAGGTGAGCGACAAGCGCCTATGGAACCCGGCTTTGCTTCCGCATGCCACGCTGGATAGCCTCATATTGTTCGAAGCAATTTATTATCAGGGGCAATGCGCCATCAAGCGTTTTGACGACAAGCAAGCCCTGGCGAACCTCGAGCGCGCGAAAATATTGGCCAAAACTTCTGCCGAAGTGGGCCGCATCGAGGACGAAATCCGCTGGATCAAATGGGACGGCGGCAACATTCTGGCTTCGGTTTATCGCGATTCCGCTTTTACACTGGTGACGCAAGGCCGGCATGCCGAAGCCGCTAAAATTTATGAAAAACTCTACGAAGAAATTTTAAAGACCAAACGCGCCAAAGACGAGATTGTTTGGGACTATGCCGGCCTGGAGTACCATCATCTGCATCGCAAAGTTGCCGCCATCCGGCGCATGGATGGGGCGCTAAAAGACATTCCCAAAGATGAAGAAGGCGCGCCGCTCGACACCACTTATAATTTGAGCTTCAACAATTACGGCGCGATGTGCTACAACTTCGGCATCGATACTTTGAAAGTAGATCGCCGCCTGGCCTACGATTATTTTGAGCGCGCCGCAGCCATCAAATGGAAAAAGCGCGGCCTCAGTTATTTGCAAATGGCCGAGCTCTCACAATCCAATGCCGATCTTTCCATCCGCAACGGCGAAAATGCGATGGCCTTGGTGCACCAGTTGGATAACGAACAAGTGAAGAAGCTTTACCGGTTGTTGATCGACAGCTATCGCCGCAAAAATCAAATGGACAAAGCCCGGCCGTATTTCGAAAAACTCCGCGCCATGAAGTAACGCCGCGCACGAAAAAATTTCTTACGCATTACACTCACGTTTTACGTTTTAGCGGTGATGTAAAGCGTGAAACGTAAAATAGAAAATGGAATAAGCTAGGTCAGGAGCACTATGAACCGTCATTTCAATTTAGCGCTGCGCGTTTTGCTGCCGGCGCTGTTGCTGGCCGCCGGCGGGGTGCAAACTGCCGCGGCGCAAACCGACAAAGAAGTGGTCGTCTCGCGCAAGGCGCTGCCGGTGGCGGTCATCAAAGACCGCAAAACCATTCAATTTTTTGTGGAACAATATTTCATCAGCGCCAGCCCCATCGACAGCATGGTCGTTTACGATATGAATGAAAACGGTTTTGACGACAAGGACGTTCTCAAAATCATGCCCTCGGATCAATTGGTGAATTTGAGCGAATCGGAAACGGCACTGGACGAAATGCGCAAATGGAAGCGCACCGGCTTCATCGAAGTGCTGGGCGCAAAGAATAAATACGGCCAAATCGAAGTGCATGAAAAAGATTTTCCCGTGGCCCGGGAAATGCACGCCGGCCTGGTGCGCATGATCGAAGAAACTTATCAAATCAAAGGCAAAAAGCTCAGCCTCTTTTTTGAATTTGACGACGTCACCGGCATCGCGTCATTGAACGTTTGGGGCTTTGGCGACCAGAAGGCGCTGAAAGATACCACGCGCTCCTTCAAGCACAAACACGATTTGCTGTTTTTTACGCGCACCGACACGCTGGAAGTGCTGAAGCCGATATACGACGTGATTTACATCGAGCAAACCAAACGCGACACGGTTTATATCAAGGAAGGCGAATGAAAGCAGGGTCTTGTCATAAAATTACCACAGCCGGCCTCGCCGCTCTGGCAATTTCGATGCTTTGCAGTTGCAGCTCAACGCGGTCCGTCGCTTCGCGAAATTTGAATGCGGTGCGAGTGCCGCCCGGGGTAACGGCTTTGACCGCAGCGCACGCCGATTCGCTGGCCAACCAGCTTTTTGTCGCCTTGACCGAAGAAAAGCAGGCGAAAGAATTTGTGGTGCAAGCCGCGCAGAAAAAGGCCTACGCAGATTCCTTGCTCGCCCTGTTGGCGCGCGCCAATGCGAAACAAGTGCAAGTGACCGCGGCAGATTCCGTGGCCGGCATGCAGGCCACGCGCGAGGGCTATCAAAAAGTGCATCAAGGCACGCCGCACGTGCAAAAGTATCTTTCCACGCAAGATCAGCAAGCCCGGCAGCAGGCTCTGCTTTATTTGCAAGAGGCCGAAACCGCTTTGACCAGGGCGTTGCAGTTGAATCCTTACAACATTCAAACGCGCGCCGGCCTGGCCGCGGTCTATCGCGTGTTAGGCGACCGCTTTTTGGATAAAACCAATTACACGCGCGCGATCGCGATTTGGGAAACTTTGGCGCTTTTGGAGCCGGGCGTGTACACGCACTATTATCGCCTGGCAGAAAATTATTTCGCCAATCAGGATTGGCAACGCGCGCTCGATAATTACGAGAAATGCGAGCAAAAGCTCGTCGCCTCTGCCGCAGTGATGGACAGCCGCGTGCAAAATCCGGCGCAGCCCGTGGCGGCCGCGGTCGATTCTGGCGTCCTGTTTCTTGCGGTTTATTATCAAGGCTGGAGCGCCGTGCGCTTGTATAACGAAGAAAAATCCTATGCCAGTTTCCGCCGCGCGCTCACGTTGACCAGCCTGCCGCAAACGCGCGAGGCGGTGCAGAATAACATTAAATGGCTGGATTGGGACAACGGCCATATCCTGGGCGCGGTGATGCGCGATACCGCGGCCGCGCGCTGGGGCCGCGGCGAGTTTGCTTCGGCTTCCAGCGTTTACAAAGAAATGCTGCCCAAGCTGCGCACCGGCAGCGCGCGTTATGAAACCGGCCGCAACGTCGCCCTGCTCGATTATCAACAGCTCAACCGCAAAGAAGAAGCCTGCGAGCGCATGCTCAACATCGTCGAAAGCATTCCGCGCCAGGCGAGTGGAACGCCGCTGGATTCGCTCAACCAGGTTTATCTCAATACCTTCGGCACCATGTGCTTGAACATGGGCAACGACATGATCAACCTCGACCGCAAGCTGGCCTATACTTATTTCATGCAATCAGCGGTGATTCCCTGGTCCGGACGCGGCAAAAGTTATTTCGCCATGGCCACGCTCGCCGACGCCAACCCCAGGCAAGTGGTGCAAGACGGCGAACAAGCGTACCATCTGAGGCATCAGCTTCAACCCGAAGAAGTGTTGCGCCTGCACCGGTTGCTCGTGCAAAACTATCGCCGCCTGGGTGAATTTAACCAAGCCAAAATGCACTTCGACGAGCTGCAGCGCTTGCAGGGCGTGTCTTCACAAACCGCGCCGGGCTTGTGAGTTTTTGCGGGGAGATTCTATTGCCCCCACAAAACTTGATTGATACGTGCGTTGCTTTGCTCAACTTCAATGATCAAATCGCCGCCGCGACGCCCTTCATAATCTTTAGGACCGTAGTTGATCCGCCAGAATACGTCATCTTTAGATGAACGCTGAGTTATCGTGATAAGGCTTTGAAGCACATCCACCCCTAATTCCCGAGCACGTTTATTGGCCGCTGCCGTAGCTTGAGCAACGGAGACGGCAATATCGTCCTGGATCACTTCGGCTGTTAATGTTGCAGACATATAAATTGCCTTCCGAATCGCGCAGTATAAAACCACCTTCTTCATGTCTTCCTGATGTACCTGGTAAAGAATCTTCCCAAGCAAGTTTGAGTGCAGCAAGAATCGTGAGGTTATTTAGTACACTTGAGCTTGGCTTGGGCATCGGATTTATTGTTTAGCTTAATGCTGTTGCGATGTTGTCGAGATCTGAATGTTGTTTTCGATTTCAAATATAGAACAAAACTCGAATGATGCAACGATGTTTTTGAACATGACGCATTATCAAAACCCGTATCCCACTTCGAGCGAGAACAGCGTATTGCGCAGATCGTCGCCGGTCTCGGTGCGGCTGGTTTGATTGTCATAGTTGGCCACGGCGCTCATTTGCCAATGCGCATTCAATTTCCAGGACAGGAAAAGCAGAAAGGAATGATTGTTATAATCGGAATAGAGACTGGGCAGCAGCACGTCTTTCAAAGGGTCGTGCGGATAAGTGCGCACTTCGTAAGTATGATTGAGGCTCAACAAAACGCCGGCCGGGCTAAACCAATCCAGTCCCAAGGTGAAGCCGTGGGCATAATAATCTTCATAAAAACCGCTGGTTAATGCCGTCGTACTGCCGGTGGAATTTTGTTGCTCGCGTGTGCCATGCACTTGCAGCAAAAAAATGTAACCGGCGCCGGCCTGCCAATCACTCCCCAATTTGTATTCCAGCTTGGGATTGATTTTGGCGTTGAAAAAATCCGGCGTGAGGCCGCTGGCCGAGGCATATTGCCGCAGCGTTAAATCGCCTTCGACGCGCAGCGCATATTTCGCGCTCAAACCGAAGCGCAAATCCGCGCGCAGAAATTCTTCTCGATAGGAATTTTGAAACGTGCTGTCGGGAATGCCGAAAGGATAAGCGCGCGTGCGCCAAATGTTTTGCACGAACATGGAAGAATTGGGCGAAGTGTTTTGCGACACGGAAGCGTCAAAACGATGCTCGGTATAATCATTCACCGGGAAGCGCGCATGCACGCGCGTGCCGTAATCATAGCGCGCCTGGAGGCGCGTGGCCAAACCCGTGCTGTAGGTTGCGCCCAGGCCGGTTTCATTTTGCAAAAAATTCGGGCTGAAAAGATTTTCTTCGCGATAGCGCCGCAGGCGCAATTTGTCTTCCACTTCGATGCTGAAATTTTTTCCCAGATTCATGGCGGCGCGCAGCGTGCCGGCGTTTTGCCAATAGCGCAGATCGGTTTCCAAACGATAGGCCGTAGCTTCGAAATCATTTTCAAAATAAAGATAAGCTTCCCGGCCCAGCAGATGCCGCGCGGAAAATTCCAGGGCGCCGCTATCGTAGTCGCGGCTGGTTTTAAACGCGGCGAGCAAGCGCAGATCGGCCGAAGAAACCGGCGAACGCACGAGCTGAAACCTGAATCCGGCGAAAGGGTTGCCCGCGCTGCGCACCGAACGCGTCGCAAAATCCGCAAAAATTTCATTCAACTCTGCGCTGCCCAACACGTATTCCAGCCGGGATAAATCTACGCCCGTCAGAATTTCCGGTTGTATTTGCCAATGTGCCGGGGTTTTATGCAGCCAGGTTTGCGCTTTTGATTTGGGAAAGGCTTCTTCGGGAAAAGCGGAGGACACCGAAGCTGAAGAAGAGACGGCAGCCAAAAGCTCCAGCGCAGTTTCCAGGAGCAATTGCGCGGTAACGTAATCTTGCGCCTGCGCCAGGCTTTCCGCCTCGTGCAGCAACTCGGTGACATTGGCAAACACGGCGGAAGTTTTCGAAGGAATTTTGGCCAGGCCGCGCTGCACACGCACCTGCAGAATTTCATATTCTGAAGTTGAGCTCCATTGCAGCAGCGCGGAATCGGAGGCGGTGTAAGCCAGTGAATCGGCAGGCGCGCCGGATGGTTGTGCGTAAAGCCGGGAAGTATTCCAACCGATCTGGCTCATCAACCAGCACGCCAGCAACACACGCCCAGGTTTGCACCAGCGTAGATCGCGTATGGCGATCATAATCTTGGCCAAAAATATGATGTCGGTACGAATCAAGCTATTACGTAAAAATTTAGAATAATCGTAGAGTTTAGCCGCCTGAAGTCATCCTGTCATTCTGGAAGAATCTTTTTATGCCTTTAGTAAAATGTCCAAATGCAGAGTATTCCCAGTGCTGAAAAAGATTCTTCCAGAATGACAGTGCTATGGGATTCAACTTCAAACGGCTAAACTTATACGAATAATCAAGTACCACAATCCGAATCACAAATAGATTTCAATTACTGCTCCTTCCGATCAACTGCTCAATCAAAGCAAACGCTTTGCCACAAAATGATCGATAATAAATAAACGATTTTATGCGGATGAAAGAATTGTATTGCCCCATGCCGGACAGCGAGGGTGTACGAGAAAGAGCACAGAAGAGGTATTCAATTTTAGGGGCGCGCGTTTTTGATTTGCTGGGTGGCAAGAACGTCGACGCGCTCGTTGTAATGCACGCCGGCATGTCCCGCAACTTTTTGCCAGCGCACTTGATGCGGCCGCATCGCCAGCTCGAGCTCTTGCCAAAGATCGAGATTGAGCACGGGTTCTTTTTTATCCTTGCCGCGCCGCCAGCCATTGCGTTTCCATTGTTCCAGCCAGCCTTGTTGAAAACAATTGACCAGATATGCGCTATCGGAATAGATCGTGACTTCGCACGGCTTCTTCAGAGCCTTTAAAGCTTTGAGGGCAGCGGTCAATTCCATGCGATTGTTGGTGGTTTGCCCGGCGAAACCGGCAATTTCTTTTTCATGCGGTCCGGAAATCAGAATGGCAGCCCATCCGCCCGGGCCGGGATTGCCGGCGCACGCGCCATCGGTATAGATCCTGACTTTGTCCATCAACTTTCACGCAAAGCTTGCATGGCTTCCAACACGCTGTCGCGCGCGGGAATTTTGTATTCCGCTTCTATAATTTTGCCGGTTTCATCGATCACGAAATGGCTGCGAATGATCTCGCTACGCTTGACGCCGAACAAGGATTTTTCCTGCCACACGCCATAGGCTTCGGCAATCGCGTGATCTTCGTCGACCAGCAATGAAAACGGCAAGCCATATTTGCTTTTGAATTTCACGTGGCTTTCCACGCCGTCCGGGCTGACGCCCAAAATCACGGCGTTCAATTCTTTCACTTCGGGATAATGATCGCGAAAGCCGCAGGCTTGCAGCGTGCAGCCGGTGGTGTCGTCTTCGGGATAAAAATAAAGCACCACTTTCTTGCCGCGAAAATCCCGCAAACGAACGGTTTGATTTTGATCGGTCACGGCCTCGAAATCCGGCGCTTCATCGCCCGGTTGCAAATCCATGTCGTTTCCTTTCGGTTTGAACAAGCGGTTGGTGAAATGAATGTGCAAGAGAAAATCGTAAAGTTCAAATGAATTTTGAGCGAGCCTGGGCTTTTTTGCAGATATTACAGCATTTGTTGTTTGTATGATGAGACACCTCTTTTCGTGTCATTCTGAAAGAATCCTTTTGAGCACCAAGATGACACGTTGAAATCAAGGTTTTGCCAAGCCCTTCAAAAGCCGCAAGGCCCTTTCGGGATTTCTGAAATGACAATATTGGGGTGAAGCTACTCATTCATTTCAAAACCGCTATAACTGCAAAACAGGCAAGGGCTTGCTTTTTTAGCGAATTTGAAGTAAACTGGCGGGAGATGATTTGAGAATGATGGCTTGATTCCGGCTTAAAATAAAATCCATTACCATTCTGCATGTTCGGGAAAAAACCTTCCCCGCCAGCGCGGCGCGAAAAATTCGAACAGTTGGCTTATCCGCATATGGATGCGCTGTACAACATGGCGCTGCGGCTCACCCGCCATCCGCTCGATGCGGAGGACCTGGTGCAGGAAACCTATTTGCGCGCGTATCGTTTTTTTCATCAATTCGAGGAAGGCACCAATTTCAAAGCGTGGATTTTCAAAATTCTCACCAACACCTTCATCAATCACTACCGCAAAAAAGCGCGCGCGCCGCAGCAAGTGGATTTGGAAAAAATCTCGCCGTATTACGCGGCGGCAAAAGAAGAGCGCGCGGAAGCCGCGGCCGCGCATGATTTCGGCCATTATCAACAGTTCTTCGGCGACGAAATCAATCACGCCTTGCAGCAGCTTTCCGAAGAATTTCGCTGGGTGGTGATTCTGTGCGATCTCGAAGAGTTTTCTTATAAAGAAATTGCCGCGCTGCTCGCTATTCCCATCGGCACTGTGATGTCACGGCTCTCGCGCGGCCGGGCACAGTTGCAAAAGTTGTTGCAGGATTATGCCGAACGGGAAGGGATTATAAAAAAGCGAATTTAGAATGTAGCGCAGACCTCTTGTCTGCCCTCAGCACTTGTGCAGGCTGGAAGTCTGCGGTACAGCCTGTCAAAACGTTTGGCGCACATTTGAGTGACAATGCCGATGGCTTCCTGCCGTTCTTTAATGGTTTTAGGCGGTGCAACTCTGGCTTGGCTCAACACACCGGCGCAGGCGCAAACGCGCATGGAAATTTTGGAAACGCCGGCGGCGCGCACGGAGCAAGAAAGCGCGCCCGATACTGCGCAAGCAACCCTCCTTTTCGCCGACAGCGCGAAGCGGCATTGGAAAGCCCGCCTCGACGCCGGTTATCATACTTCTCCCTTGCATCCCTATTTTCGCGACGAGTACCGTGTGATTCAAGATGTGCGGCGCTTGTTGTTGTTCATCGATCCTTTGGCCTTGCCGGAATTGGCCTCCCTGCCTGAGATGTTCGCGATTGCCAGCGCCATGCCGCAATCCCGGCAAACACAGGTTATCGGCGCCGCGGTTGCAGGCAGCGTTGCCAATCAAGTTTCAGAAATGGTGAGCCGGCGCCTGCGCCGCAGCCGCATGAAATTTTTGCAATGGCATTTGGAAAAAGTGATGGTGCGCACGGGGTTGCGCGGGTTTGAAGCGCGGGTATACAGCGGCATGAATATGCGAGGGCTTGCAATTTGGGGACCGGTACGAGGGCTTTCCTATTCCTATCACGATACTAAAACTTACCGCCACGAGGGGTTGAGTTATTGGCCCTCCCCGCACTTGGGCTGGCATTACGGCTGGTTGAACGGCGCGCCGATTTACGGGCCGCGCTTCGCTTCTCCTTTGGGGCATCTCAGCGTGAGTTACGAGAGCGGCAATCGCATGCTTTTATCCGGCTTCGAGTTTCGCCGCCAGATGAAAGTGATTATCCGCATTCTTTACGTTAATTTTCTGGCGATTAAACACGCTGATTTTTGGCGCAGTGAAGTGATGCTGCGTTGGTGATCTTTGCAGACCGTGCTCGATGCTTAAAAAGTTCCTTACGAGGATGACCGAGGTGTTATTTGGCGAACCGGCTCCCAATTGAAAGAAGAACGCTGAACAGTTTCATTTTTCACGCTTGCGGAGCAGCCTCCAGCCGGCTATGCAACCAGGCAATCAAGCGGTGTGCCGCTTCTTCGAGTTGCTGCAAATCGCCGTCGTTTTCAATCACGTAATGAGCCTGCTTTACTTTTTCTTCCAGCGGCAACTGAAACGCGATGCGCTTGTGCACCGTTTCTTCATCGACGTTGTCGCGCTGCATGACGCGCTGCACGCGCAATGGCAGCGGCGCGCTCACCACCACCATGAGATCCATGGCTTCGTTCCATTTGATCTCGTAATGCAAAGCCGCCTCGACGAATGCGACGCGCTCGCCCCGCTTTTGCCGCTCTTCCAATTCCAGCTCGACCGAACGGATGACGCGCGGATGGATGATGCCGTTGAGCTTTTCCATTTTTTTGCGGTCGCCGAAGACGATGTGCGCCAGCGCTTTGCGCTGCAAGCGATCGCGCTCGTCATACATCTCTGCGCCAAATTCTTCTTTAATGGCGCCGATGATGCCCACGTTGGTATTGGAAAGCTCGCGCGCCAGCTTGTCGGCGTCCAACACGGTATAGCCCGCCTGCGCCAACATTTTTCTGACTTCTGATTTGCCACAGCCGATCCCGCCCGTCAATCCGACTACGATCATGAAGGCACCTGCACACTAAAATTTTGGCTTCTCGCACCACCACGGGAAATCGGGCGAGTTGATTTCGAAATCATTGGTTCCGCTCTGGTTCGACGTACTCTGCTGCAAACATGGTGACGCACATGGTTTTGCCGGCGCGTTGCAAAAGATTCCCATCATATAATGGCAACAAATCTTTCAGGAAAAAACTATACTCCTCTAAATGGTGTAACGCAGACTTCCAGTCTGCACAAGTGGTGAGAGCAGACAGAAGGTCTGCGCTACATTAAACCGCTGTAAACAGAAGTCCAACTGGCGCGGGCGTTTTCGAAACTTAGCAGAATCTGCGAATGTTGCAAGTAATAAATTTACGAAGCATGAAGCGTTTCTCTGCAACTGCAAACGTACCAGGAATACCGATTAAATAACTTGCTCATTTGATCTGTCATGCCCGAGCGCTTTAATCGGGCATCCAGACGGCGTAAAATGGATTCCCGCTTAAATCTGCGGGAATGACAGCCCGACGCAAATGGGAAAGTTATTTAATCGACGCTCATCAACGCACGATCAGAAACTTTGCCCATGCGCTCTCCTTTCCGGCGGTGGCCTGGCAAAAATAAATTCCGGAAGGCAAAAGTCTGCCCTGCCGGTCACGCGTGTCCCAAGGGCATCCGCCGTTGCCATCATTCTCTTGCAACATAACGTGCACGCGCCCGGTTTCATCCAAAATCTTGATCGTCGCTTGTGCCGGCAAGCCGGCAATCGTCAGCAAAGTGTGTTCCGCCGCGATAAATGGATTAGGATAAATGCGTACTTGTTTCAAGTCCGGGTTCGTCAGGGCGAAGCCCACAGCATCGCCTTCGCCGGGTTGCAACGCCAGCCCATTGAGGCTGCGCACCTCTTTGGCGGTTATGAAAAAATTCCTGCCCAAGGGCGCGATCATGCCCTGCTGCAAACGCAGACGAACCGCCGCAGCATCGTCGTGCAATACGGCCGCTTCCGCAAACGTTAGTTTTATTGGAAACGCCGGCGCAACGGCAATTTCGTAATTTTCAATTCTGCTCGCGCTGTTTTTTTCCACGGGCAAATTGAAGCGCAATAAAATATCTTGGGAAGATTCCAACTCGGCCGCACGCAGATAAAAACGCGGTTTTTTCTCTGCAATTTGAAACTTCGCCCGTGCGGCCGCAGTATCCAACGGCACGCGGTCAACATCTTCCACGCCGGTGACTTCAATTTGATATTCGCCCGCCGAATAATTTGAGTTGGGAAAGGCCAGAATCGCTTCGCGGCCCGAACGGCTGGTGACAATGCTTTGGGGCGGTTCCATTTTTTGCGCATCCGCAGTATGGCGTATACGGTAAAAATCCGTGCGGCGAATGGATTCCGACATGACTTTGCTGAATTGGACCGCCACGTGATACGGCGGCAAAAACCAGGCGCTCAATACGCGCGGTGGCGCCGAAGGCCGCGCGTTGCGTGTGCGTGCGCGCGGCCCAATTATGGGCGAGGCTTGTGAATCAATCGTCGCGACTGTGTAGCGATATTCTTGTTCCGAAATCACCTCACGATCGACAAAACCAGGCAAGCGCGTGACGGCCAAAATTCCCGCAGCCGAATCGCCGCGAGCACGCTGCAGCATATATGCTTCCGCGCCGGCAACCGGTTGCCAGGAGAGCGCAACCGCATGGGCATGCAAAGGCCGTGCATCAAAATCAAGCGGTGCGGGAGGGCCGGTTTGCGCATTGGGCGCGGTGAAGGCGCGCACCGCCTCGCCTTCGGAGAAATAAAATGCCGGCGGCTGACCTTGCTCGAGCGCTGCGACTACCGTGGCATTGCTGCGCACCGGTTGGTGATGCCAAACTACGGCTGCTTGTCCGTTTTCATAATCAATCACATAACCATCCGGAAACAAATTTAGAAACAGCTCCTCGCGCCCGTCGCTGTCAATGTCGCCGCTGCCCATGCCGGCTTCAAAATCGCGCGGAGATTGCAGGCCCAAGAAACGCTGCTCCCAAATGATTTCGAAGCGATTGTCGCCGCTCGCGCGATACAGGCGAAACAGCCAGTGGCGGCCATCATACTCGTTTTCAAAATTCAATGCCGGATCGGAATGGCAGCCGGCGGCAAAATCCTGGCGGCCATCGCCGTCAAAATCCAGCGCGCGGATAAAATCGATGCTATCGAACAACGGTAAACTATCCTGCCAGGTTGCGGCAAATTGATTGTTGCCCGTGCTTTCATAAATGTAAAGACCGGCGTCGCCGTCGCCCAACAAAATTTCGTTGTTGCCGTCGCCGTCGAAATCGCCAATTTCTGCGTGCGGCGCGCCGGTGAGATTTTCACCGGCGGTGAAATTTTCGAGTGTGGCAATTTCGTTGAAAGCATCGTCGTCGGCGTTTTCTAAAACAACATACTGCCTGCCGCGGCGGCCGAGGATTTCTTTTTTGCCGTCGGCATCGAGATCGGCAAAAGCTGCGGCCCAAAAATCATTTGAATCTGCCCAGGTGATTTTTGCCGGAAAAGCGCCGGGCGCAGGCGCTTCCAACACAAAACTGCGCGGGCCGAGTCCGGCTAAAATTTCGAGCTTGCCGTCGCCATCGCCGTCAGCAACATCGCGAGGGATCGCCGGAAAGTTAGTGGCGAAGCGCGGTGTAAAGCCTTCCGCAGTTTTCTCAAAAATCGTCAACGGGCCGTAGGCGCGATTGGCCGTATAAACTGAAGCAATCAATTCGCCCCAACCGTCGCGGTTGAAATCGCTCGCGCCGTGCCAAAGATATCCGGCAGGCAGAGTTTGCGCCGGCGGGAACGAAACTTCGGCAAAAGGTGTGCGATTCACCCCGGGTTGATCCAGTGTTATCGAATAATATCGACGCTGATTATCTGCCCTGGTTTTCAAACCCGCGCGATTGACAGCTTCAAAATAAAATTCCAATTCACCCGTGGCGAGATTTTGAGAAAAAATATAACGCTGTTGGCGGGTGAAATAATTCAGCGGGATCGCTTTGAAGTCTTGATGAGAATTTGCCGGCCGCCAAAACAACGTCGCGTGGCACAAATCATCCGTTTCAAATTCCAGCAACACGCTGTGGCGTGGGCCGTCGATCATCGGCAAAAAGCGCAAATCTTCGAGGCGCGGCGGCGTGCGGTCGATAAAGATTCGCGTTTTATCCTCCACGTTCGTGCCGGTTTGTTGTTGGACCAGCAAGCGCAAAACATAAACGCCTTCCGGCAAATTCTGCAGCGGCCAAATTCCCAATGAATCCGCCAGGACTTGGCGGCCCGAAGTTTTGCCGATCACATGCCATGCGTCCGGGTCCTCGCCCGCGCCATAAGCCAATTCGTAGCCCGTCACCAACGCGCCCAAAGCCGTGCCGCGAATCACAATTTTTTCTTTTTCCGGCAAAGCGGAAAAGCCTGCGTCCATTGCCGGCGCCTGAATTTCGGCGCGGGCAGTGCGCTGGAGTTGCACTGTGTTTGCGGCATCGATGCGGCCCGCGCCGAAAAAATGATCCCCGCCGCGTTCGCCGGGATCGACCGCGCCATTTTGCAACGCGGCGCGAATCATTTCGTTGTTCCATTCCGGCGCGCGCGACAACAGCAAGCCCGCCAATGCAGAAACGAAAGGCGCAGCAGCAGAGGTGCCGCTGAAAGGCGCGTAAGTTTTGCCGGTTTTCGTCGTCCAAATATTTTCACCGGGCGCAACGGCGTCGAGGCTGGCGCCATAGTTTGAAAAAGAGGCAAGACGATCTGAAATGGTGCTCGCGCCCACGGAAATGGTTTCGGCAAATCCGGCAGGATAATGCGGCAACGCGCTCGCAGAATTTCCCGCCGAGGCAACCAGTGTCACCCCGCGGCGATGCGCGAAACGAATAACGTCGCGCAGCATCGGCGACACGACCACGTCGCCGAAGCTCATGTTGATGACGGAGGCGCCATTCATCACGGCATAAACGATAGCCGAGGCCACGTCGTCTTCTTCGAGCAAGCCCTGGCTGTTGCCGGCGCGCAAAACCATCACGCGGCAGCCGGGCGCAAGCCCGGCAATGCCGAGGCGATTATTTGCAACCGCAGCGATGATTCCGGCCACGGCCGTGCCGTGCCCGTTTTCATCGGCAGGATGGTTGTCGCGCTGCAAGTAATCGCCGCCATCCGGAAAATTCGGCGCGTCGGTGAAATCCCAGCCGGCCAGGTCGTCGACAAAACCGTTGCCGTCTTCGTCAACGCCGTTTTCATCGCTCGCGTCCCGGCGGCCGTTGCGATTCAAATCTTCTTTTTCATTTATCCATAAATTCGGCTGCAAATCGGGGTGATTCAGCTCGATGCCGGTATCGATCACGGCCAGCAAAACCTCGCGTGCGCCGGCGGTGACTTGCCATGCTTGCGTAGCGCGAATTTTTTGCAAGCCCCATTGCGAGGCGAACAAAGAGTCGTTGGGAATATCTTGCGGGGCAGAAATCGAAAGCGCAGAAGAGAAGCCGCCATCAACGGTTAAAACCTGAAGCGCTTTCGCCCATTCGATTTCGGGCAGGTTTTGCAAAGCGGAGATCAAATCCGCAAGAGGGCGCGCGGGCGAGGTGAAGCGCAGCAAAACATATTGGCCCTCTGCATCGGGAAAATTTTCCGGCAAAGCCAATTGCGCAGAATAAGCGCCGGCAGATTGCAGAGCCGCGGCAAGCGCGGGGCTGAGGATTTGAATTTGATTATTATTTTCTTTCTGTAATGAAGCGGCGGGATTGAATTTGACGATGATTTCATTCGTATGAATGGGCTGCGGAAAAGCGGGAATTGCGATTAGGATTAACCACGACACAATAATTGGCAGCACGTCACTCCTCCGGAGTTTTGCAAAAAGAAAATAACCCCATCACCACATGCCAAATTATCCGCACAAGCGCGGCGATGAATAAAAACGGTCCGGCAATGAGGCTCAAAATTTCATCAAGAAATGACCGCCGCCATTTGCGGAAATAACGCCAGAAAGAAATGTGCGAGCTCCAAATCGCGCGGGGCTTGTTGCGTTTCACGCTTGCGCCTTGTGCATGCCAGATGAAAATTCCCGGTTCGAAGCGAATTTTCCAGCCGGCCTGCCATACGCGGCGGCACCAATCCACGTCGCTGAAGAAAAGAGGAAAGCGTTCGTCCCAAGCGCCGATTTCATTGATGACTTCGGGACGTGCGAGCAGGAATGCGCCTTGGGGTTGATCGACTTCACGCGGCGAGCGATGGTCAAAATCTCCCATTTTCCAACGGTTGAAAACAGGCGAGGTCGGGAAGAGCGAAGTCAATCCGGTAAATTCACAAAACAAATCCCAATAAGTTGGAAAGCGGCGGCAGGAAGGTTGAATATTATTGTCATTTCGTCGAGGGCCGAAATCTGATATGGATTGCGGCGACGCGTGCAGATCCCGGTCTGAGGTATCGAAAAAACGCAATTGGGGCGCGACGATGCCGGTACGATGATTCGCGTAGAGTTTTTGCAGCAACGCGGCGAGGCTGTTGGGCGGCAGAAGGGTATCGGGGTTGAGAAACAACACGGCAGCTCCTGCTGGGCGTTGAACCAATCCTTGATTCAGGGCGCGGGTGAAGCCGGGATTTTTTTCATTGCAAAACAATGCGCCATGCACGCGCGGCACCGGCCAGGCGCGCAGGGCTTGTGCTATCAATGCCGGCGTGTCGTCGTGCGAAGCATTGTCGAGGACCAAGACGGTGATTTTTCTTTCCGCGTCCGCCTGCAGCAATGAAGCCAAACAGGCTTGAATATGATCTGCGCTGTGATAGGTGACGATGATGATAAAAATTTCATCCGGCGGAGAAGGGTTCATCGTTGCCTACAGCATGACATATTACTTGGAAGCATTGACTCCGGCTCTCGGAGTTTGTGCGGAAAGTAACTGCGCTGGAAACCATCACTCTACGCAAATCAATTCCCGCGTCACCGGCGTCAAAATTTCGCAGCCGGTTTCCGTGACCAGCACGTTGTCTTCGATGCGAACGCCGCCTTCGCCGGGAAAATACACACCCGGCTCAATGGCCAACACGGCATGCAGTGGAATCACGTCTTTGCTTTCCGGGCCGAGGCGCGGCAGCATGTGCACGTCCAGGCCGAGGCCGTGTCCGAGCGAGTGATTGAAAAATTGGCCGAGGCCGTATTTCTCCAAATGCTTGCGCGCCACGGCGTCAAGGTCGCTGGCTTGCAGGTTAGGCCGCAGCGCCGCATAAGCCAATTCACCGGCTTCGCGCACAGCGCGATATGCTTGTTTGAATTTTGCCGCAGGCTCGCCCACGGCAATGGTGCGCGTAAAGTCCGCGGCATAACCTTCAACGACGCAGCCATAATCGATCACCACCATGTCGCCAGGTTGCAAGGGGCGCGTGGAACTGCGGCCGTGCGGCAAAGCCCCGCGCGGGCCGCTGGCAACGATCGGCTCGAAAGGCTCGATTTGCGAGCCGCATTTGCGTGCAATATAATTCAATTCGGCAGCGAGGTCGGCTTCGGTCGCGCCCGAGCACAGATGCGGCAATAATTTATCCCATACGGCGCAAGCGGTGCGCGCGGCGCGCCGCATGATCTCCAGTTCTGCGGGAGATTTTTCCGCCGCGAGCTTCGCGATCACATGATCCGTCATCACCAGCTTCACGTCTTGAAAATGCTTGCGCAGTTGCGCGAGGTTTTGATAAGTCAAATGCTGCTCTTCGAAGCCCGCGCGCACCCCGGCCGGCAGCGCGCGCTTTTCCTTCAAAGCGCCGAAGAGGTCGCGATACGCGGTCACGATCTCGGCGCCGCGCACTTCTTCCTGCGCTTGATCGCGATAGCGCCAATCGGTGGCAAAAAAAGATAGGTCTGAAGTGATCAGACCTATCGCATTCGAGCCGGTGAAACCGAAAAGATAACGCACGCTCGCGGGCGCGCTCAGGAACAAGGCCTGCAGTTCCAATTCCTGCAGGCGGCGCTGCACGCGGCCGATTCTATCCCGCATTTTGGGTCTCTTGCAAACGCTTTTTCAGATAATCGATTTTGTCGCGAAAGTGGCGGTTCGCCGGGTCCTTCTTGCTTAACAATTCGAACACGCCGATGGCTTTGGCATATTGGCCCTGCGCCGCATAAATCTCGCCGAGCGTGGGTGTGACGATGCGATCGCGGCCGCCGCTTTCTTGCGGCTTGACCTGCGGCTTGAGCGGCTCTTCCATTTCTTGCACGATGCGGTCCGAGGCGGACTCGGACGCAGGCGCAAAACTTTCCGTCGGCATTTTATGATTCGGCGGCGCCGGCTGCCACGCTTGTTCCCCGGCAGCGGTTTCATCAAAGCCGGCGTCGAAATCCATTTCTTGCCGGGAGAGTGGCGGCGGCTCCGGCATCCGATTCGAAGCAGGCAACGGCTCGGCGCTGGCCGGCATGGCGGATTTCTTTTCGTTCGGCTCTTCCGGTTTTATTTTTACCGGCGCGGGTTTTTTCCAGCCCAGCCGATCATCTTCTTCATCTTCATCATCATCTTCTTCGGGCCGCGAGCTGCGCTTCGCGGCAAGCTCATCGCTGCGTTGATAAAGTTGCGCCTCTCCTCCGGCTTCATCCTGGAAGATATCATCTAAAATAGAAGAAAAACGCGCTTCGTCGGTTTTGGAAAGCGAGGGCGATTTAGGCTCGGGCGGCGCAGATGAAATTTTTTCGCTCTTCGTTGCGGACTTTTCCACGCGCGTGGATTTCGCCGGCTCGCTGCGCAGCGGCGCAGCCTCACTCTTTTTGGCAGCAGGAGGCGCCGGCCTGGAAGGCGCGGGCGACAAGTCGAGATCGGCATCTTCGAACAGGTTGTCGACGTCCAGCGGAATGCGTTTGCTGGAAGAACCGCCGGTGCTCGTGATGGCCGGCGCTTTGGGTGTTTCTTTCACCGGGCCGGAGGCTTTGGCAGAAGGCGCAGCCGGGGCCGCTGCGGGTTTGGCCGATTCAGCTTTGCGCGCAAATTCTTCGACCACCCGGCGCACTTTGTCATCGAGCGGGTCGATATGCAAAATTTTGCGGTAGCTCATTTCGCACGTGTTTTCCCAACCGATTTCGCGCATGAGATCGCCGTAGTAGCGGTGCGCCGCGAGGTATTTCGGATCGAACAGCAAAACCCGTTTGAATTCCTTTTCGGCCTGCTCGTACAATTTTCTTTGCATGTAGCATTTGCCGAGCACCATGTGGCCGGTGACGTACTGGGGATGGCGCTTCACGCCTTCTTCACAAATTTGAATGGCTTCCTCCAACCGCCCCCTCTTCATGAGCGCATCGGCGACGCGCGCAAAGGTTAGAGAATCCGGATTTTGCTGCAGCGTCACCTGCAAAGCATCCAGGTTCTCGACTTCGGCGTGGTTCATCACGACTTGTCCTTATTGATTAATGTTCCGAGGCGAGCTCGTGTAAATAACGTTCGTGCACAGGCACGGCGGGCCGGGCGCGCCTTGAAAACCAGTTTTCCTTCGCAAAAAATCGTTTGCCCTGCGGCCACAGCATTTGTTTGAGCGAGAGCAAACCGATAAAGCCGTAGCCGAAACAGTATAAGCCTTGAAACGGAATTGCCGTGAGCTCCAGATAATAAAACGAAAGCCCGGCGCCGGCCAGACTGTAGGCCGCCAGCAGTATTTCGCCGAGGCCGGAGCTCGACCATTTAAACCTGCGCCGGTTTTCAAAATACTTTTTGCCGCGAAATTGATCGCGCTTGCTTTCGATGCGATATTTTGGCGTGCGCAAAAATTCGCTTTTGCGATTGCACAGGCCCTGCAAAATGGCGCGCGTGTTGTTGAACGCCAATCCCATGCTGGCGGCCATGAACACCGGAAAATACAGGATGCGCTTGCGCCAGTCGGGATACAGCTCTTTTTGTGAAGTGAGATACATCACAAAAGAGCCCCAGAACGCGGCCATGAACACCGTCGACAGGCCGAAGTAAAACGTATGGTCGGCCACGCCGTCGTTTTTGATATAAACCAGCGCCGGATGCAGCAGGCCGACGATGAAAATGAACGGAAAAACCAAGTTGTTGGTCAAATGTACCGAGCCTTGCAACTTGATGCGCAAAGGCAAGCGCGCTTGCCATAGTCGCGGCATGATTTTTTTCGCAGTCTCGATCGCGCCTTTGGTCCAGCGGAATTGCTGTGAGCGCAATGCGCCGATTTCCGAAGGCAACTCCGACAGGCACACCGGATCGTGCAGGAATTTGAATTGCCAGCCGCACAACTGCGCGCGATAGCTCAAATCCAAATCTTCAGTAAGCGTATCGTCGGACCAGCCGCCGGCGTCGAGAATGCAATCCTTGCGCCAAATGCCGGCCGTGCCGTTGAAGTTGATAAAGAACCCGGCGCCGTTGCGCGCGGCTTGCTCGACAACAAAGTGCCCGTCCAGGCCGATCGCTTGCAGGCGCGTGAGCAGCGAATAGTCGGCGTTCAAATGGCCCCAGCGCGTTTGCACCATGCCGATTTGCGGGTGCGCGAAACACGGCAGGGTGCGCGCTAAAAAATCGCGCGGCGGAATAAAATCCGCATCGAAGATGGCAATGAACTCGCCCGTGGCCGCGGCCAAGCCTGCATTCAACGCACCGGCTTTGAAGCCGCTGCGCTGCGGGCGATGCTGCCAATGAATATTGAATCCTTGCGCGCGATATTCTTCCACCAGACGGCGCGAGACCGCGGCGGTTTCATCGGTGGAATCATCCAGCACTTGAATTTCCAAAAGCTCGCGCGCGTAATCCATCCGGCAGGTGGCGCGAATCAGCCGTTCGACCACATAAAGCTCATTAAAAATCGGCAACTGCACGGTCACGGCCGGCATCCGCGGCAGCGGCTTGAGGCGTATGCCTTGCAGGCCGCGATGTTTTTTGAAATAATACACCATCACGAACCCGTGCGCGCCGAAAATCATGAGAATGAGCAGTGCCACAAAATATACTGCCAGAATGCTATATTCGAGAACGCTTGACATAAGATTGTTGATCGCGCCGGACGGGCATTGATTTGCAACCCTATAACTATTCAGCGTCCTTTCTTCGCAGTAACTTGAGGTTTACTGCGAATACAAACTTCATGGAAGTTGGACGCTTGCTCGTAACCTGTCATCCTGTAAGGAACTTTTTAAGCATAAGCATTGTGCCCATTGCTTAAAAAGTTCCTTACAGGATGACATGAAATTGGGCTTGTCGTACGAACTTCTCAGGTTGCAAAGCGCTGAATCGTTACCAAGCTTGCTGAAAAATCAAAACTCGACCCGGCTCTCCTCTCTCTACTGGTATAAGAAATACAAGGCGAATAATATAAAAACCAAACTTCAGGTGCAACTGCTTTGTCGCGTGCAACGGAAGTATTACCAGAATGTCACCAGCTTGAAACCGATTTGTTGATCACTTCGGTCGCGATTTTATTGGCGGCTTCCACCAGGGCGGCTTGGCGGTCGCCGGAAGCCGCGCTGCCCGGCGCATAAGAGCCGAATTGTGTGATCTGTTCTTCCCAAATGACTTTACGTTTTTTCACGTCTTCATATTTGATTTGCGCCGTAACCGTCACGCGAATTTCCTGCACTTGTTCCTGCTGCGTGTAAACCCCGGCCTGTTCCGTCACGCGCAAAATCGTTCCTTGCAGGAGCGCATCGGCCGCGCGGCGATCGACCACTTTGAGCGTGTTATCGCGTGTGAACGCTTGAATGATGGTATTGGTGAGCTGCTCTTTCAGCCGAAATTCCGCGGTTTGATCTTCGAAAATCGGCACGGCTACGGTTTTGAGATGCGGTGTGCTCGAGCCGGAAAAAGAATACGGTCCGCAGCCGGCGCTTCCAAACAAAGAAACGATTTCAACACCAATGCACAAAGTGGCGCAAAATTTCACCGAGGTTTTTTTGGTCAAAGAGAGGTTCATTGCAACGGTTTGAGAATAATCTTGATGCTGAAAAAGATTCAGATTGTGTGAAAACGTCATTGCGAGCGCAGCGAAGCAATCCCGGCGCGTGCACGTATTGGAGTTAGAGATTGCTTCGCTCCGCTCGCAATGACAAATCCGAGCGTTTTCACACAGTCTG
>Ga0247727_10002222_pt1 | contig 44712 bp, 68 predicted proteins | sample WisWelCaveWW1625_FD_202498 | JGI IMG/M metagenome (GOLD analysis project Ga0247727, IMG submission 202498) | Biofilm microbial communities from Wishing Well Cave, Virginia, United States - WW16-25 | ecosystem: Environmental > Aquatic > Deep subsurface > Groundwater > Cave microbial mat | place...
GGCGTCTGGTGATCGACCGCTCGCGCCCGGACCTGTGGATTCCGACGCCGTGTGGCGAATGCCCGTCGTGCGTGGCTAGGGCTGGAGCATGACCCGGCAGCACGCCGCGCTGGCGGCAAGGGAGGTTCGGTGAACGGAACCGAACGTCAGCGGGCGCATTCTCTCGCCCACAAGAATCGTAATCGGGAGCAGATCAATGCTCGCGTCCGCGCCCGCTACCGATCAAACCCGGAGCCATTCAGGGCCGCTCGGTGTCGCATGCGGACGAAGCTTCGCGCCGAAGTGATTGCCGCCTACGGCGGTCGCTGTAAGTGCTGCGGAGAATCCATGCCGGAGTTCCTTGGCGTGGACCATGTGAACGGAAACGGCACGGCTCATCGACGGGTGGTCGGTGATCTGTATCACTGGCTTAGATCCAGAGGCTTCCCCCAAGATGGGTTTCGCCTCCTCTGCCACAACTGCAATATGGCAATCGGGCTCTATGGTTCGTGTCCGCATGGACAAGGCTGATGGGATGGCTCTACGTCCCCTCCGAGTACTGTCAATCTGCTCCGGCGTCGGAGGATTTGAGCTTGGAATCAAGCTCGCCGTCCCCTGGTCCCGTTGCGTGTGTTTCGTTGAGCGGGACGCTTTCGCCGCGGCCGTTCTCGTGGCGCGGATGGAGGACGCGGCCGTGGATCGCGCTCCTATCTGGGATGATCTCACGACCTTCGATGGCGAGCCGTGGCGTGGCGTTGTGGATCTCGTCTCTGCGGGCTTCCCGTGCCAGCCAGTCAGCTACGCCGGGAAGCGCGGAGCCCAGGACGATGCCCGTTGGCTCTGGCCCTCCGTCGCCCGCGTGGTTCGCGAGGTGGGACCGCGAGTCGTCGCGCTGGAGAACGTCCCAGGTCTCCTGTCTGCTGGATTCGGAGACGTTCTTGGCGACCTGGCCGCGATGGGGTTCGATGCGGAGTGGGGTGTGTTCAGCGCGGACGGAGTCGGCGCGACGCATCTCCGCGAACGAGTCTTCGTGCTGGCCCACCGCGAAGGCGAACGATGCGGAGAAGCGCGGGGACTTCGACTCGACGAATCCACGGAACGGGCTCGCAGGGGCGGCGACCGGATGGCCGACACCGAACGCGGCGGATGGGGACCGGCGCTCGGACACGATGATGCGCGGCAACCCGACGCTGCTCGGAGCGGCGAAGAACTGGCCGACGCCGAGATGCGAGGACGCGGAGTCGTGCGGGAATCACCCCGACAGCGGGGGCGACTCACTGGGAGCGGTGGCGCGAGGTCTCGATGTCCCGAAGGGGGGCCGGGGGGTGCGGCATGGCTCCAGCGAGACCGGAGTGATGCCGGACGGGACGAAGCGCCAGGTGGGTCTGGAGAATCAAGCGCGCAGGCTGTGGGCGACCCCGGACGCGAACGCGATGCAAGCGCAGATGTGGGCCACGCCGACCGCGGGCGACACGAAGGGCTCGGACCTGACGACGCGCGAAGGTGGGCATTCCCTCCCGCACCAGGTGCGCGAGACCGATGGCGGCAAGCTATCGAACTCGGTCTACCTCAACCCGCCGTTCGTCGAGTGGCTGATGGGATTCCCCATCGGATGGACCGACTTCGGTGCCTTGGGAACGGCGTGGTCGGACTGGTCGAGGCGCATGCATTCCTCACTCTTGCGGCTCGGCTGGGAATGACCCCCGCCCGCGCGCAGAGCCCGAGGGAGGTGCGATGAGCCGGTGCATGGTGCGGCGTCGCATCGTGGAGGCGCTCGACACGCTTGTGAACGGTCGCGATTGGACCGGCAACGTCGCGGAGGTCTGGGTCGAATGCAAGCGCCAAGGCTTCAATTGGGCGAGCGACTACATGATCCGCCAGGTGCTCCGCGACTATGGCAACGAGATCCGGCGCGGGCAATATCACGTCACGTCCAAGCGCCTGACGGTGCCCCGATGAGCGCCCCCGGGAACGCCCGCCGCTTCGCCTGGGGGTGCTGCCTGTGAGCCCGGTCGATCAGACGCGCTTCGGCATCGAGGATGGGAACTGCCTCGCGGCCTGCATCGCCAGCCTGCTTGAATTGCCGTTGGAGAGCGTAGAGATCGGCGTCACGACACAGCGCAACTGGGTCCGCCCGATGCAGGACTGGCTCGCGCTTCGCGGCCTCGCCTATCAGGAAGTCCCATTCAAGGGAACGCCGTTGTTCTGGATGCCGCCGACGCTGTGCATCCTGAGCGGCCCGAGTCCCCGATTGCCGGAGCCATACGAGCACGCCGTTGTCGGACGCATGAACGGTTACGCGGTGGAGATCGTTCACGACCCGCACCCGAGCCGCGCAGGATTCAGCGGGCCGGCCAACCAAGTCGGATGGCTGATCCCCCTCGATCCTGCGCGTACCGAAGCCGCCGCGTTCGAGCGGGCGAAGAAGATGGCGGCGAAAACGTGCGACCACGTAGCCGCGCGAGGCAGAGAGCGCATTCGCGGCGGGCCTGGAACGGAAGCACTCACTCCGGCAGATGCGACGACGGCCGAGGAGTGTGCAAGCTGGATACGCCTGATGAAAGACTGGAGCGCGCTGCGCGAGGAGGTGAAGCTGTGATCGCTTGGCTCCAGCGTGTCGTCGAGCGCCGCAAGGAGGAGCGCAACAAGGACTGGTGCTCGTCTGGAGTCCACGGCGACGAATGCCGCGCCCGCTGGTATCACTGCCCGAACTGCGGAGGGAGAATGTCCGAGTGGTTCACGACGAACGGCCCCGACACGCCGATGCGCTGCGGCTGCGGCCACGTGGGCCCGGCCAGAACGCACGCCGAATCGTTGCGCCTGAGCCGACCATGAGCGCCTCGCGGCCGGACGAGCACCAGGTCTATCTCGGAGCCCTGCACGATTGGCCCGTAGATGGCCCACCAACGATGAAGGCAACCGCCGATTGGGCGAACAAGCACGCTGGCCCAATGCTCGATGCGCTCGAACGGCTGATCGACGAGAACCAGCGGCTGCGGGAGCGCCTTATCAAGGCGGACGGGCTGTTCAAGTCGCTCGGGCAATGCGGACACATCCTAGATCGCGTGCTCGACGTGATGTGTGAAGGCCGCGAGGTGTGTGGTGGAGTCTCGGTTCGTATCGAGGGCCAGACGCTGTTCGTGGAGAACCCACCAAAGGAGCCAAGCAATGGGCGCTGAGCGCGAGGCTCGAGAGGAGCCCAATGGCTGAGAGCCTGCGACGCGCGCTCGGCTGGCTCCTGTGTGTCGTGGTTGGGCACGACTGGAAGTGGTTGCAGGATGAGCAGAACGTCCGCTACTGGGAGTGCAAGCGATGCCACATCCTCGACAGAGGAACGTTCATTTGAGCCTGCGACGCGCGGATGCGACCACTTGCCCGAAGTGCGGAGCCGACCGCGACTGGATGGAATGCGATGGTTGCGGCGGGGGGATCTACGTTGGGCACGACTGCGGCGAGGATACCTGTTGCTGTGCGCCCCCGGAGCCGAACGTCGAATGCGAGGACTGCCGAGGAACGGGCGGCCAATGGCGCTGCTTCGCCTGTTATCCGATGAGTGATGCCGAGCGCGAGGCGGTGAGCCTGCGACGCGCGCGGGCGCGGAGCTACGAAGATGGGCGGTGAGAACGATGCGGCCAGTTGGTGCGACTCACGGTGCAAATCCGTGCGTGGGTCTATGCGTGAGACAGCGGACCAAGCCAGCCCAAGCCGCAACACCGCCCGACATTGCCACACCTGACCACGGAGGCGCGATGAGAAAGATACCGACGCTGTTCGTTCGGGACCCGGCCAACATGGGCCGCGTGACGCGCGAGGTGACGCCCGGCTGCGAGTGGGTGCTGGCTGGCGAGGGCTTCGCCACGCGGAAGTGGGACGGCACCAACGTGCGCGTGACCATGAAGGACGGCGCGCTCGTTAACTTCGAGAAGCGCCGCAACCCGACCCGCGAGGAGAAGGCTCAGGGCGCGGAGCCGGGATACGTCGAGACGAGCAGCCACGACCCCTCGGACAAGCACATCATCACCGCCGCCGCGTCCACCGACTTCTCGGCGTGGCCGGATGGTGAATGGCCGTGCGAGGCGTTGGGACCGAAGATCCAGGGAGGAACCGATAGCGACACGCCGCGCCTGGTCGAGTTCTCGATCCCGGCTTGGGCGCGCATCTGCGAGCACCCCGACGTGCCGCGCGACTTCGACGGGCTGAGCGAGTTCCTTGGCAGCACGCCGTGGGAGGGCATCGTGTGGCACCACCCGGACGGCCGCATGACGAAGATCAAGCGCCGCGACTTCGGCCACCCGTGGCCCGCGCGGGCGCGGAGGGGGCTGACGGGGTGAGCCACGCCGAGACGAACTGGCCGCGGTGGGCGGAGGCTGATCTTTCCAGGGTGAAGCGTGTAACTGAGCACGCCTTGGCGGAGCGCGGGCTGTTGGTAGCCGCCTACGTGTTCGTGATCCTTGAGCCGAGCGAAAGCGTCGAGGATGACGAGCGGGCCGATCAGGCGATGGACGAGCTGTTCGATGCAGGACGCCGACTTAAAGCTCTCGGCGGGCCACGCTGATGGTGCTTGACCACCGCGCGGCGGCGGGCGCAGACTCCCGCCCGTGAACGCGCTTCTGCTCGCCCTTGTGCTCTCTAATCCTTCCTTCGAGTCGAGCCTCACCTCCTGGTCTGGCTATCACGGTGCCACGCTCACACGGACCGCTGGTGGCCAGGATGGAGCGTGGGCCTGCACTGCGACCGGGTCCCTCTCCGGCATCGGCGACTTCGGCATCGACGACAGCCCCCAGATCGTGGCCAGTTCCGTCGTCGGCACCCGCTACACCTACTCGGCCTGGGTGAAGGGGCCGAGCGGCCGCTGCGACATCCAGCTCCGGGAGTATTTCGGGAGCACCAAGGTGGGCTCGACGGTGCTCTCGGCCTCGGCGAACCTGGCGGGCGCCTGGCAGCGGCTCGAGGCGATCATCGTGGCCGGGCGCACGGGCAGCGCGATCGACTTCCAGGTACGGTGTATCCCTACGGTGCCGGGCCAGGCGTTCCAGGTGGACGCGATTGCCCTGAGCGACGGGTCAGCGCCGCCACCACCTCCTCCACCTCCTCCGCCTCCTCCTCCGCCCGTGCCAGCCGACACGCTCCAGTTCACCCTCTCCGGCACCAGCCCGCTCATGGACAACGCCGGCACCTGCCAGACGCCGATCCTGGTGCCCAACCTGTCCGCGAGCCTCGTGCTCCACTGGCGCTGGTCTGGGCCACGGGCGGGGGAGGATAGTCTAGCCACAGGCAAGGACGCCCCCTTCTCGGCGACCGTGCGCGGGCTCGCGGAAGGAACGTACACGGTGGCGGTGTGGTTCTCGGACGCGGGCGGCTCCGGCTGCCCGACCGTGCTCACCCACCCGGTCGCCCCGGTGCCGTCGCAGCAGGATCTCGCCCCCGCCACTCCCCAGGGCGTCATCGTCCGGTAGTTGGCTAATCCCGCCGAGTTTGTATCTTGAACGCCGCCTCGCGCTGACCGATTATCACCCGTGACCGCGTGCCCGTGGTGGGCGCGCCGGATTGGGTGCGCCGAGCCCCGCGAGGACCTCCTTCGATGAAGCGCATTCTCCCCGTCGTCGCGCTGTTGCTGGCGCTCGCCGTGCCCGTGGCGGCCACCGTCTACCCGGGCTTCCGCAATGTGCCGACCGACAGCATGGTCACCATCATCGAGACGCTCCAACCCCCGCGGCCGCCCTACCGGGTGTGGCGCGAGAACACCCAGTTCAACATCCGCATGATGCGGATCGCCCAGGACAGCGGCACCCCGATCACGATCACCGAGGGCAGCCAGACCGGCGTGTGGGGCAAGGACTCGCGCCACCACTACTCCAAGGATCAGCCCTGGAACAACGACGGCACGCTCTACAAGATCGAGTACAACGGCACCCCGAGCGTGAGCGAGCTGATCCTGGACGCAGCCGACGACTACCGGCCGCTGCGGGGCCTGACCTGCCCGGGCCGCATCAGCCAGACCTCGGCGAAAAAGCTGTTCTACGAAAACCGCTGGTCGCCGGTCGCCGGTAAGGCGAACGAGATGATCGGCATCGTCGACACCCTCAAGTCCGGGCCGCGCGGCGTGCTGGCGCGCTTCAATATCTTGACCTGTCAGCAAACCGGCTGGTGGGTGCTGGGCGGCTCGGGGGCCGGAGACTCGCTCGGCTGCCTTGCCTGTAGCGGTGCCGGGATCGGCCGCGGCGAGGGCAACATCTCGAACAACGGCCGCTTCGCAGCGATCGGCAAGTTCGACTACGACCTGGTGAACAACACCACCGGAGCCGCTGGTGCCGATGGGGTAGCGGACGATGGCGGGGCCGGCGTGGCACCGTTCAACCTGCTCAAGATCCAGCTCGTCGACATGGACTCGGGCCGCGTTGGGCCAGTGCAGACCCTGCCGATTTCGCGGCTTGCCGACAGCCTGGTCGGACACTGGACGCTCTCGGCAACCGGCAAGTACCTGGTCGTCAAGTACGGCGAGGGCAGCGCGAACGAGAACTTCCGCGTCTTCGAGTTCGACACCTTAGGCCTCGAGTTCGGTGGGCTCAAGGTCCGCAACTACACCGGGCCGGTGCCGAATCCGACCGGCAGCGGAGCGACTGGGGAAGCCACTGGGGTGTGCAACCGCTGCGCGCTCGCCAAAGGCAGCACCACTGACACGCTGCTCGCCTCCCAGGGCTGGATCACCATGCTCTCGCACGAGGATGTCGGAATCGACAAGGACAGCTCGGGGGTGGACATCGTGGTCGGCCTGCCGCGGTGCAAGGGCGGGACGATGGCCAACTCGCATCTCGATGTGGTGGCGGTGAATCTGGCTACCGGGGTCACGCGGCCGGTGATGATGGAGACGACGTCGGGCAGCACGCTCAAGAACATGGGACCCGACTTCACGTCGCTGCGGAACGTCTACCGCCCGGGCTGGGCGTACATCGGCTACGAGATGGATAGCACCGGCTCTGATACCACGATCACGAGGAAGCGCTACCGGGACGAGGTGATCGCGGTCAAGATCAACAGCGTTGCGGTCACGCCCACGGTGATGCGCTTCGGGCATTCGCACTCGACCCAACACGCCACGCAGGGCACCTGGCCGGGGGAACGCGGCAGCTCCACCTATCGGAACCAGTGGCACCCGGTCCCGAACTGGACCGGCAACATGGTGGCCTTCGCCTCGAACTGGAAGCGCTCGTGCCTGATCGGCTGCGGCCCCGGGATCGACCAGCGGAACGACTACGTCATGGACCTGCGGTGCTTCTCGCCGCGCAACGTGGTGGACTTCTGGGCCCAGGCCGTCGACACCGCCTCGATCATCGTGCGCTGGACCATGCCCGGGGAGGACACGATCTCCTACGGGGCGCCGCGGGTGGTCGATCTGCGCTACTCCACCAGCCCGATCAGCGCCAGCACCTTCGCCGCCGCCACCGCCGCCAGCCCGCAGCCGACGATCACCAGCTACGGGAAGGCGATGGACTACACCGTGACCGGGCTCGCGACCAACACGGCCTACTACTTCGCCATGAAAATCTCGACTGCCTGCGGCTCGAGCACGGCACTGGTGAGCTGGTGCGCCTTCACCAAGACCACCGGCAACGGCGCCGAGGAGGTCTGCGAGGGGATCACGGCGGGCGGCAACAAGCCGGCACCGCCGTGCGATGGGTGCATCGGGGCGCCGCCTCCGGACTAGGGCGGGCTCAGGCTTCAAGCGGTGGGGCGTCGGGATCATCCCCGGCGCCCCTTGCCGCTTCCTGAGCGCTCAAGCATGGGGCTTGATGCTCGGGGCACAACTCGGTCCATTCGCCGCTCTCGAGGCTCCAGCGGCAGCCGCAGGGCTCGCGGGGGTCCTTGAGCGGCCGCTCCTCGTGATCGCAGATCAGGCAGCGCCAGCGCTCGGGGCCGGTCTTCACCCGGTATTCGGGCTGGTGCTTGCAGCCTCGGATCACGAGCCGCGCTTCCAGGGCTCGGCATCGAGCGAGTCGACGGTGGGGCGGCGGTCCCGCCACATCAGGGCCGAGGCCCGCCACAGATCAGCCTCGAGGCGGACCGTACGCAGCTCCTGGCGGGTGCGCTCGAGCTGATGGCGAGATTCTGCCCACAGGAGCGAGAGCCCGAGCACAGCGGCAACCAGGATTAGCTTCACGGCTGGGCCCCGCTTTCGATCTGCTCGCACGGCTTGACCACGCATCCCTCGTCGATGCCGACGCAGGTCTTGATCGGCACGCGCGACTCCTCGAGCGCCCCGATCGGGACCACGAACGAGCGCCCGCCCACGAACCCCCGGACGATGCCGGCGGGCCCGGAGCGCTGGTCGAGGCGATACTGAATCCAGACCCGCAAACGGTACCGATCAAGACGGGCGACGACCGCGTTGCCGTCATCGCTCGGCTTGATCTGGAACCCCTGGCCGAGCTGGAGGTGCCCGTAGTCGGCACAAGTCGAGCCCGCCCAGATCGACGAGCCCTTGTCGTCGTAAGCGCGCAGCGTGATACGGGCGTGGGGATCAAAGCTGCGCCCCTTGGGCAGCGCGATCGAGAATCCGGACATGGACTCGCGCGCGTCGATGATCGGGGCCTGGAGCTGGACCCTGGATCGCTGAAACGGGCGCTCGAGGCTCGGTGCCACCGCGGTCGCTAAACGGCAGCCGTTCAAGAACAGCAACAGGGCGGCCAGACCGTAGACCGCGCGGTAGAGATTCGGGCAACGCATGCGAGGCACCTCCGGGTTAGTTCATCAGGGACAGCGTTTCACGAGCCGCGAGATCGGACTCGTGCACCAGTTTCTCGAACAGATCCACCACCTCCTCCCACAGCCCTCGGCTCGCGGCGACGCGAACTAGGCCATCCAGGATCACCACCTTGACGTAGCGGTCGGGCGTGGCGGTGTGCACGTCGCGTTGGTTCATCCCGCCCGGGACCGCATCCAGCGTCAAGATCGCGCGCTCCCAGCGATCGGCCAAGTCGGGGCGGCCGTTATCGCGGAACTGCTTCAGTGCGGCCGCGCGCAGCGCCTTATCGTCATGGAAGGCATTGCTCACAGCGCCCTCCACAGTCGGATGCCGCAAGCGATGTCGCGCTCGACTCCGCGCGGCAGCTCCGGCACCTTCCGAATCGGCCGCCGGAAGGCGAATGGGTCCATGCTCGGCAGCGAGCACCAGCGCTCGCGCTCCAGCTCGTGCATCGCCTCGCGCACGCGGGCGATGTCCTCGTCCGTGATCGGCTCGTTATTCGCAGGCATGGATGATCTCCTTTCCGTGACGGCGCCGGCAGATCGAGCACTCGGGATGCTCCTCGACGTCGGCCCGTCGCTCGGAAGCAATGTCACCGTCGAATAGGACGCGGACGACGCGCCCCTGCTGGTCTTTGATCGAGACATAGCACATGCCGTTAGTGGCCATCTCGGCTTGCAGGTAGTTGGCTTGCGAGTCGTCGGGCGACAAGCGCACATAAACACATCGCGTCGCCTGCCGAAAAACATGGCGAGGCGAGCGCTGGCTGGCGTGGAGTTGCTGGATAACGGCGGACACCTTGGGCGCGCTCATTCTCTGGCCTTCTGCACGTAGCCGGTTCCCTTGCACTTGCGGCAGGGCTTCGTGGCGGACACCGGCCCAATGCGGGTGCGGCCGGGGTTGTCGAGGCACGACGGGCAACGCTCGGCGAGCCGGGGCCGCAGCCCGAGATCCTCAAGCGTTTCGCGCAGGATGTTGACCTCATCGGCCAGGCGGCCGTGATTCCATGCGTCTACAACTTCGTTGGCCTGAGCGGCCAGCGCGGCGAGATCGTTACGTGCGCTCACGTGCTCCTCCGACCGGCGGCCGCTTCCAGCCACCCGTAAACATGAGCCGGGCCCGGCCGGCGGCAACCAGCCGCTTTAATTCGCGCGCGACCGCCGCAGGGTTGAGCCGACAATCCCGGGCGATGGCCGCAGCGGTCGCGCATCCGGTCTTTTCAAGGTACTCGGCGACGGGGCTCATGACTTGCTCCCAGCCTGGCTATCGGCTTCGCGTAGGAGAAGCTGAAGCGCACGGGCGCCGAGACACCGGGACAGGACCTCGGCTTCGTTGGCGGCATCGACCGGGTCCCGATCGAGCGCCGTCGCCACCGCGGTCTTGAGCCACCACGACGAGCTCGGATCGCGCAGGATGTCGTCCACGGTCGGGATCGGCGGCAGCACCGGCCCACGGGCGTCACGCTCCCATTGCGCCCATGCGGCGGGCCGGGCTTCATTCGCGGCGACCGATTCCGCCTTGCAGTCGGGACAGGCCAGCGCCCAACCGCCGCCCACCGGGTAGGGATGCCGGCCCGGTTTGCCGCATTCGCAGCGGTCGCGATCCTCCAGCGTCGGGCTCACCATGCCCCCCGCTCGCCGACCGTCAGGGGCGGTAGCGTGTCGCGCCAGAGTGAGACGCCGAAGCCGGTCACGTGCCAGCGGAGGGTGCCGTGAGGCCCACTCCATCGTTCCCACGACGGGCGCAGGAACAAGCGGGAGAAGCTCAGGCCGAACGAGCGCCAGGTGAGGGTCATAGCCCCCCCACGCGGCGTTGACGCAGCGAAACCGAGCCACGCTCGCCGATGATGACGTGATCGAGAACGGCGACGCCGAGCAGTTCGCCCGCCTGCACGAGCCGATCCGTGGTCGAAATATCCTCGTCCGAGGGCTCGGGATCCCCGCTCGGGTGATTGTGCGCGAAGATGATGGAAGCCGAGCCCGCCAGGATGGCGGCGCGGAAGACTTCGCGCGGATGGACGATCGAGGCGTTGAGCGAACCGATCGAGACGGTCTCGATCGCCGTGCACTCGTGGCGCGCGTTCAGCAGCAGCGCGACGAAGCGCTCGCGGTCGTCCTGGCGCTCGAGACCGCCCAGGATCAACACCACGTCCTCCGGTCCCAGCACGACAGGCCGGGAGCCGGGGGCGATCTCGCGCACCGTGTCGGCCACGTAGGCGGGCCGACGCAGGGCGCTGGGAGCGAGGGCGAGAGTCACGCTACCCCCCGCTTGCCGAAGCTCCCGGCCTTCCCGTAGTCCAGCCCTTTGACCGGCAGAATGCGGCACACCATCCACGCCAGCCATCCCCAGCGCACCCGCACCCGAGCGGCCCCATTCCGCCGCCCCGAATCAACCACGTACCACGATGCTCGCTTCATGGCTTCCCCCATGTTTCTCGCCACAACGCCCCATGCGCTGCAACGTTCTACATCCCATTATCTGCCCGCCATAACATCTGCACAAGCCCTTTCTTCATCCCACCATCAGAGTTTGCAAAAGTGCTCCCATGGGTACACCACCTGCACATCTGTGCTCCGTATTTCTACCTACGTACTTCTACTGATGCCCGTGCGTTCACCAGACGGGGGTTTCGAGCACGAAACGCTGGGGTCGCCACGGCCCGCCGGGATTCTCTCGGAAGCTGGCGCGAGCTCCGCCTCGGGGGCAGTCTCGGGCTCGGTTTCGGGCCAGCCGGAGCGCTCATCCGGCTTGATCGCCCCAGTGCCCGCCATGACATGACTGGCACGAGCGCTGGCGTTGCTGGAATCCATATGCCGCATCCGATTGCCAGCGCGATTCTGCCCGCCATGACATCCCCGAACGTCGAGAGGCTCGCGCGTGGCTCGTACTGGTTGAGGCGTCTCAGACCCTATACCGGCGTGAGGAGGGAACCCGTGGCAAGGCGGAGGTGGGAGCCGAGGGAAGGTAGGCCGGGAGGGGGATGAGCGTGGTAGGTACAACGCTGCGCGCGGGCGGGCGCGCGCGAGTGTATTCGAGGGCTGGAATTTTTTTTGGGGAGTTGGGGAGCGGGCGCGGGCGCGGGTCGCGACCCGGTCCCCGCCCGATTGGGGGGGGCTGCCGGGCTACCAGGCTCCTTGCTCGTGATCCGAGGCGCAACCGGGCGCACGGGGGCGAAAGCGCCCGTGGACGGGCTTGTGGGGATGGGGTAGGGCGGCAGCGCCGGAGAGTGGGGCGAGGCGGCCTTTGGCGCGGAGGAAGGCTTTGAGGGCGCGCCAGTACTGGGACCACGGGAGGACCGACTGATCTGGGGCGCCGGCGACCGCGCAGCGATGGCAGGTGCGGCAGTGGGTGCGGGGTGGGGGGAAGCGCAAGCCGCAGAAGTCGCAGCCGACGCGCGCGGGCGCGGGGCGCTTGCAGAGGGCGCCGTGGGTGGAGCAGTAGCGATGGATCATGGGAGCCTCCGGGGTTGAGCCGGAGCGGAAATCACGCGCTCGGCAGTGTAGCACCGCGAGCGATGATGGGGCAAGTCTCAAGGCTCAGGCCCGCTCGAGCGCCGGGGCGTCGGAGTCGGCTCCACGTGGAACCAGTGGCTCGAGCTGCGGTGCCGCGCCAGGCGTCCACCAACGCAGGTCGTCGCGAAGCGTTCCCTCGCTGAGCGCGGCGTCGTCCGGGAGCGGCGGGAAGCGTCGGTCTGGAGGCCAGTGTCGCAACCGATCGCAGAGCACTGGGTGATCGTGAGGGCGAAGCCGGTGAGCCGCGATCCAATCCGCACACTCGGTCGCCGTCGGAGCCACGTCCTGAGACCAAATCCACACGAACATTCCCGCCGCGAACCTGCGACCCTCCAGGCTCACTGATCCCTCGCAAATCCGTCTGCGGATTTTCTGCGTTCGTGTTCAGCGACGTTTTCCGCCGCCACGATCTGATCGGTTCGACACGATCTCCCCGGACCTCCGGGAGCGTAGTACGCATACGGCTGGTCTGGCTGGCGCTGCATTCGATCAAGAACCAGGGCTTCGATCGTGCGCATGTCGTGGATGCCGGTTTTCCACAGCCAGCCGCCGAAAGTCATCAGCGCACGCCTCACCCGCGCGTTGTCGAACCGAATCAAGAACCTCCACAGGCGATCGGCTTCAAACTGGCGCGCTCGAGGAGCCGGTTTCGGAAACGACATTTTTTTCGCGAGCCTCCCGACGATTAGCCTCACGGGATCATCCTCGTGTTCCAACTCGTGGCAGCGCCTGCACAGCGTGATTAAGGCGTCGTCGGGGTAGTCCCACGGGTCTCGGTCTGCCTCATATCGCAGGTGGTGGACCTGGATCGTTCCCCCTCCCCCCTCGCACTGCTGGCACGTGAACTTGTCGCGCTCGAGAATCTCCAGGCGCCGAAGTTTCCAGCGCACGTCCTCCAGCTTGGCGGCGTACTGCTCGGCGTTCACGCGGTGTCTCCTTCGTCGCCGTTTTTCGGTGCGCGTAGCGCGCGAGAAGGCTCGCGCAAGGGGAAGGGTTGGGGCCGTGCCTTTGACTTTGACTCTTCTGTTCTTTCAGAGGCAGAGGCAGAGGCAGGGCCTGGCATTCGCAGGCATTCCTGCTGGCATTCTGCATGAGCATTAACCCCTTTTCTCCAGCGAGATTGCGCCGCCCGCCTGGCAAGATCAGACCTTTGCTCTGGGGTAAGCCTCCGCATGCGTTCCGTACCGCCCCGCATCGAATCCGCATACCTTCTTCGTTGCTCTCTACGGCTGTAAACCGTTCTCATTTGTACCCATACGCCATCATGAAGGATGCGGAAGCAGGCAGAATGTGCATCGCGGGCTAGCATCCATTCCGCATCGGAGTATCCCATCCAGCATTTCCATTGGCTTTCTGTGGCAATTCCGGGCGTTTTGGTCATCAGGGAGCAGCACCAAGCCCAGTGGTAACGACCACGCTGATCCCAGGTGAGCGCCAGGACGTCTGGGTCGGCCATCCAGTCGCGGGGATACCACTGGACCGACGGGGCGCGGTCAGCGGCTGGCATCCGCATGCTCCCGATTCTGCTGGGCCTCGAGGTGGCTCTCCAGCGGGAACTTGTCGCGGCTCACGGCAATCGTCGGGTCGCACTCGAAGCCCAGTTGCACGTGATTTCCACGCACCGCCCGCACCGTCACCCGGAATCCGCGGCCCACATACGCACCTTCGCCGGGTTTGAAACCGAGCACCAGCATCCTTGCCTCCGCTGGTCTCTCCTCGGGAGGAGGCGCGAGCGCCAGGAGTTGCGGGCGCCCCGCCGGGCAGGAGCCCTGGTGAGGAACCGCACCGGCTGCGCCCCCACCGCGGGGGAGACTTTGGGCCCGGGGATGTCGGCGAGGGCCCACCAGGGCTCATCGTCCACGGGCGTGAACGTCTGCCGACAGTGTGGGCCCGATCGAGGCTCAGCGTCAAGACCTGTTTTTGGCCTTGACGGAACCGGGCTCGCGGGCACAGATTGCAGCCATGAACTTCATCCCCCTCCCGGTCGTGGGCGGACCGGCGGACCGGGCCACCCATGAGGACGCGCCCCGCACGTTCTACAAGTATGAACCTGGGAATATCAACGCAGTATCAACCGAGCGGAGACCGTGATGACCGAAACGCAGCACAAGCAAGATGCCCCGCCGCTCGATCCGTCCCCCCCCAAGGAGCACCCGATCGTGCCGCGGCCGCGCACCGGAGACCCGATCGTCTACACCGACTACAGCGGCAAGCAACGGCTCGCGCACGTCACCGCCTGGCACGAGGGTCGGACCGGAAGATGTACCTTGGTGGCGTTCGGAACCGAGCGCGGCGACGAGGCCGCCACGCTCTACTACGACGTCACGTTCAACGCCGTGCCCGCCTCGAACACCTGGAGACCCGCATGAACGTTCGCATCGTGGTAGGAGATCAGGTCACGCTCGCCGACACGCTGCGGCTCGAGGGTGACGAGGAGTCCGGTCGTATCGTATGCTCGGCGGGTGGTGGGCCGGAACAGGCGATCCCGTTTGCCGGCAAGCCGGTGCTCGCGCTCGAGCGCAACGACGGCACGCTGCTCGTTTCGGCTGTGCCGCTCGACGGCGAAGTCACCCAGCCGTAGCCAGGCGAGCGTGCGAGGTGCTTCTACAACCGCGCGAGCTGGAGGCTGGCGAAGTGTTTTGCCTCGATCACGGCATCCGGGCGCGCGTGGATGACCAGGGCCGGCCATCGCTGACGGGTGGCTGCGAGGCATGCCGTGATGAGCTGACCAGCGGGGCCTCGGTGGGCTGCCCCGATCACGGCATCCAGCCCACCGACGAGCAGGGCGGGTGCCCGGTGTGCCGCGTTCTCAAGGGAGCGATCACCGGGAGGACGAAGCCTCCACCGGGCCCCGATGATGAGGACGACGACGACGAGGATTTCGACGACCAACCGCTGTCGCGGAACGGCGCGCCGGGCGAGGACGCGATGGGACCCAGCACCTCCGATCCCCCCTCTCCCGCCGCCGATCCGCAGATCGACCCCCTGATGCGCGCCGCCGCGATCCGCGCCGCCGCTTCTCTCCGTGACCCCCAAGGGTAGGCGCCAGCATGGTAATCTGGTCCCTCGTAGCGCTCGCTTCACTGGTGCTCGCGGCTCTCGCGGCGGTCGCCGGTTTCGTCCTCGGACGCTGGGTCGAAATCCGATCGTCCCAGGCGACTCTATCCGCGATCGACCAGACCAGCCGGGCCCTCTCGATGACTATGAAGGCGGCGGCCGAAGCGCTGACGACCGAGACCAGGCTGACGAACCTTGAGCAGATCCTCATCGACGCCGAGCGGAAGGACGAGAAGCGTTGGGAGCAACTGATGGCGCTGATCCCGGGATACGTCCGCGAGCGACCGATCCGGACTGGCCCCAGCTCGAGGGCGCCGATGCCGACCTTCCGAAGCCAGTAAGGCGCCCGGGCGCCAAGAAGGGCGTCAAGTTCCCCAACCGCAAGCGTAAGACGCTCGTCTTCCAGACCCGCGGCAAGAGCCCGCGCTCCCCAATCGAAGCGCAGCCCGCGAAGCCCCCCAAGGACGAGCTCCACCTCAGCCGATTCCGTGAGGACTTCGACTTCTACGCCCCGCATGTGCTGCGCATCCTGCCGATGGACCGCGAGTGGATGCCGCTGCGCTTCAACCCCGCCCAGCTCCTGCTTCATCGCGCGCTCGAGCGCCAGCGCGTCCAGGGCCTGCCGATGCGCGCGATCGTATTGAAAAGCCGACAGACCGGCATCTCGACCTACGTGCAGGCGCGGGGCTTCCACACCTGTCACATGCGCGAGGGCCGCAAGTTTCTGACGCTCGCGCACAAGCTGGAGTCGGCGAAGCACCTCTTCGATATGTCGCGCGGCTTCCACGACCATCTACCCAAGCAGGGGGTGCTCTCCGACCGCAAGCGCATCGCCAATCGACGCGAGATCCAGTTCGATAACGGATCAACAATCCAGGTCGAAGTCGTCGGCGAGGTCCGCAGCTACACCTGTGACGTACTTCACCTCAGCGAGACGGCGTTCTGGCTTGAGCCACAGAAGACCATGCGCTCGATCCGGCAGACCGTGCCGCGGCGCCCCAACACCATCGTGGTGATTGAATCGACGCCGAACGGGCTCAACTATTTCCATGATCTCTGGGTGCGCGCGGTGCGCGGCAAGAGCGGCTACGCGCCGGTCTTCATCGCCTGGTTCAACGACACCGAATCCCTGACCGTCGATCCCTGGTTCACCGAGAACGATCTTGACCCCGAGGAGCGACGGCTCATGGATCAATTCGGGGTCACGCTCCGGCAGCTCGCGTGGCGGCGGATGAAGATCGAAGACGACTGCGACGGCGACCTCGACGCCTTCAACCAGGAGTTTCCGAGCGACCCGGAGACCTGCTTTTTGAGCAGCAGTCGGCCAGTGTTCGACACCGACGGGATGGCGTTTCAGACCGCTAACATGATCCCCGACGAAGACCTGGAGACCAAGGAAATCTCCTGGTCGGTGAGCGAGAGCAAGCCGGTGATCGAAACGGTGCGAAAGGGCCGGCTCGTGATCTTCGATAACCACCCGATTCCGCGGCACTCGTACATCCTCGGCATCGACCCGTCGGAGGGCGATGCGCAGTCGGATCGTTCGCCGATTGCGGTGCTGGATCAGATGACCCTCGCCTTCGCCGGCTTCTGGGTCGGTCGTGCCCCGCCCGACCTTCTGGCTCGTCACGCCTTCGCGATGGGGCACCTCTTCAACGAGGGACAGCTCATCTGGGAGGCGAACCTTCACGGCGGCTCCTTCGGCCTCGCGATCCAGGAGCTGGGCTACTTCAACATCTGGATGCGCCGCGTGAACTCGGACACCGTCGCGGGTCGGATCACCGACAAGCCCGGATACATGAACACTCGGAAGTCGCGTGCCATCCTCTACGACACCATGCGGAAGTTCATCCGCGAGCGGATCTCGGCGGTTCGCCATCCGGAACTGGTCTCTGAGCTGGGGACCTTGATCTTCGATGGCGACCAGCCGCGCGCGCAGCGGGGCTACCTGGACGATCTGGTGGTGGCGGCCGCGCTCTGTCTGGTGGCGCACCGGGGCGCGGCCGACGCGCCGCTTGAGCCGCTGCCGATGGAGACGTTGCGCGCCGCGCACGCGCGCGTGGCCTGGAAGCTCGAGATCGGCCACAAGCTCCGGCCCGACGACATCGCCGATCCGAACGTGACATGCGAGGACATTGAGAAGTACGATGAGCTGATGGAGCGCAGAGAGCGCCGCGCTCGACGTCGGGCCATGACGTAGGAGGGTGCCGTGAAGTTCGGGCGTCCCGAGGTTTCGCTGGCGGCACAGGTGGCGCTCCTGATCCTGGCCGCCGTGGCGATCTCACGACTCGCGAGGTGCGTGCTGTGGCCCTGATGTTCGATCCGAGAACCATGATCGACCTCTCGCTCCGCGAAGAGGGGCGCTGCGAGTGCTTCTACTGCGGCGAGCTGGACGAGGTGAAGAACATGCTCATGATCGAAGAGCAGGACTACGTCCGACTCCGCTTCCACGCCCGCTGCGCCAACGGCCGCACGCCACACCAGATTTACCAGGACTACCTGCGCGCGCGCACCGACGTGCTGCTCCAGCAGCGGAATCGCTGATGCTCGATCGCGTTGCCTTCTACGAGTGCGCTCAGGAGGGCCACCTGCTGCGGCACCAGGGCGAGCCGCACCCGGAGACGATCGTGTGCTGGGCCTGCGGCTCGCGCGCCACGCGCACCGACTTCCGGCCGGCCCAGGTGCTCGGCTGCCTGCGGCCCGAGATCACGCCGCACCACAACCTCTCGTTCGGGCGTACGGTCTACACCCGCAAGCACCTCGAACACCTCCAGGCGAAGCACGGCACCACCGACTACTCCCCCGCCTCCCACCAGCCGGTGCCCACCTGGTTCGACAGCGGCAAGACGCCGACGGGTCTCGGGGGCTGATGCCGCGTTTCGAGGCGGTCGAGCGGATCGCAATCTCCGAGCCCCCGTGGCCGGGCGGCTGGAAACGCGACCAGGACGTGCTCGCCTTCGTCTCCAAGCTCTGGTACTCGAGCTTCCGCTCGATGATGCCCGAGCACGACCGCATGACCCGGATGGAGCGCTACTACTCGGGCTTCCACTACAAGAGTGCCGCCGAAAACCGCGACAAGGAGATCACCAACGAGCCGTTTTCCATGATCGAGACCATCTGGCCGGAGCTGGTCCAGGGACGCCCGCGCCCGAAGATCGTGGCCGGTGCCGGCGTGCCGCTACAGATCGAGGCCGACCTCCAGGACTTCGCCGAATGGATCATGAACACCGATGGCTTCGACGCCTGCTTCCGCATGGGTACGCGCGAGCGCTCGAAACTGGGGTGGAACGCCGACCTGATCGTGTTCGATCCGCGCACCGGCATGCCCTACCCCAAGAACTGGTGCAACTGGGACCTCTACCCCGATTTCACGGCGCGTCACGAGGACTCGTGGATGTTCTACTTCCTCGCCGGCCCGGTGCCGACGGCGCTCCTCCAGGCCATGTTCCCCGCCAAGCGCTCGTTGCTGAAACCCGATGGCTGGGTCTCGCCCAGCTACGACGCCCTGGTGCGGCCCTACGAGGAAGCGGCGAACGTCTCGGGCTTCGGTGACTCGATGCGCCAGGTGCCACACCTCGACCGCGAGACCGGCTTCGCCTTCCCGGTCCACGAGTCGGTGATCCCAGGGACCAGCGGATTCCTGCCTTCAAGTCAGGGCACGGCCGCCCAAGGGAGCGGGCTCACCACCTTCCTGATCCAGCTTTTCTTCCGCGATCCGAGCTCTATGCCCGTGACCTACCGCGGCAAGCGCTTCGCCGAGGATGGTGAGAACTACAACTGGGACTTCGTGACCGTGCCCGAGCCGTGTTGCCAGAGCGGGTGGCGGGTGATCCAGTGCACCACCAACTGCCTGCTCGATATGGCACCGCTCGATCCCGCCTACTTCGGCCACCCGATCACGATCGGCCGGCGCTACGAGCAGGCGTTCCGCATGTTCGCCCCCGGAGACCTCGACCCGATCGTGTCGAAGGTGATGGGCCTGAATCGGCGCATCGACGCCTTGAACGAAGCCCTCGACTATCAGCGGGCACCGATCCTGATCGCCGACACCAACGCCGGCACCGACTTCGATCGCGAGATCGAGCCGGGCACGGTGATGCGCAAGCGCCAGGGCACCCAGGTCGATAGGATCGACTTCCGCGGCCCCTCCGAGTCGCAGTTCCTGATGGTCGCCAACACCTTGAACAGCATCGACCGGGTCGGCGGGGTGCACGATCCGACCCGCGGCAGGCGACCCACCGGGATCGAGTCCGGGGCGGCGATCGAGGCGCTCAAGAGCGCCGCCGACAGCCGGATCATGGGCAACGAGGGCGGCGTGTTCGCTCAATATTCGCTGCTCCTGAAGAAGCTGATGGTGGGTGCCGGCAAGAAGCTCAAGGCTCCGATCCGGGTCCGCGTTCCCTCCGGGCGCATTCTTGACCTTGACCCCGAAATCCTCATGAACGAGTATCAGGTCAGGTTCGAGGAGGGCAGCGGGCTCGAGTCGTCGCGTCAGCGGAAGAAGGACGAGATGCTCGCGCTCTACGAAAAGGGTCTGGCTCTGCCGCAGGAAGTGCGGGATGTCTTTGGACTCCGAACGCCGCTTCCGCCACCGCCAGCCGAGACACCACCGCCGGGTGGAGCAGGAAACGCCAAGCAGTAGCGTGGTTCAGCAGCAGGCTGCGGGGGCCGAACTCGATCGCCGTCGCCGCGGGCTCGGTCGAAGGAAGTTCGCTTCGATGACCACGGCTGATCTCCGCCATCTGGCTTCCACGCCCCATTCCGGGCTCCCCTACCGCGCGCGTGCCGCCCGCGCCATGCGAGGCAAGCGTGGCTGACAGCACCCTCACCCCCGCGGCCGAAGGGCCGTTCCCGATGTTCGCGCAGGGGCCGGTGGATCGTCCGGGGCCCGCTCGGGCGCAGAAACTCCAGCAGGCGCTTCAAGCGGTCGACGAGGTGGTGTTCGCCGACAACGTGCTGGATGAGCAGGAGCGGATGATCTTCACCGCCTGGCTCCACCAGTTCATGATGCGCGCCCAGCAGCGGCAGCAAGCCGCCCAGGTGCCGCAGGAACCTTCCGCCGACCGCTACGCGACCACCGACTACGACATGTTCGGCGGCGCTGGCGGCATGGCGAGACCCGAGTACCAATAGGAGACCGCCGATGGCAGCCCCAATCGTTCCGCCGGTAGTCGCGCCGCCAACTCCGACGCCAGCCCCTGCCGCCGCGCCCGCCGCCACGCCGCCGGCTCCGACCGTCGACATCGCGCAGTTGATCGAGACCCAGCGCGACCTCGCCGATGCCGTGAGCATGATGGCCGATCGCATCGACTCGATCGTGGTCGACCGCGGCCCCATCGCCAGACCGAACACCAATGCGGAGCGCAATGCCGCGCTCCAGACGCTTGCAAACGATCGCCCCGAACTCGCTCCGCTCTTGAACGAGTGGAGTCGGCTATCGACCAACCTCGAGCAGACCAATCAGAGGCTGGACGCGGCCGAAACCGCGAGGCACACGGGGATTCTGGTAGCGGAGAGGGAGGAACTGCTTCGCGAGTTCGACGTTCCAAAGAAGGATTTGGACCGCGCCTTCGACTGGATGGGCGACGAAGCGAATATCCGCGCAGGCTCGCAGATCCTCCGCTTGAGGGAAGTCGTCAGCCGCCTGTACGGGGACGCCTACCTCACGCAGCATCGCCGGCCCGCAGCGCCCGCGCCGACCCCGGGGGCCCCGCCCCCGCCCGGGTCCGCCGTGCCTGCCGCTCGCGTTGCCTCCATCGTGGACGTGACCGCTCCCGGCACCGGACCGGGCACCGGGCCACCGATCCAGCACCGAGACCTGCGCGAAGCAGCGAATTACGTGACCCAGCAGTTCGGTCACACCCTCATCAAACGATGAGAGGAGGCGAATAACCCTTGGCTGTCACCATCGACTACGATCAGGTCTCGACGCTCGCGCGCGAGCACCTGATCCCGGTCCTGAAGGACAACTTCTTCAAAACCACCCCGCTGTTCGTGCGTATGCGGGGCCGCCACGATTCGTTCGCGGGCGGGCGGCAGATCACCCAGCCGCTCGGCTTCGCGCCCGAGGGCGGCGGTGGGCAGTGGTGGTCGGGAGCGGACAAGTTCGACATCCGCGCGCGCAATCCGATCACGGCTGCGGTCTTCTACGCTCGGAACTTCGAGGTTCCGATCACCGTCCTTCAGGAAGAGGAAGATCAGGTCAACGGCCCCGAGGAAGTCATGCCGCTCGTGGCCACCAAGCTCAACATCGCGCGCCGCACGATCAACGAGCAGGTCGGCGGATCGGGCGGCGTCTACAACGACGCCAGCAATCCCAAGGCGATCACCGGGCTCCAGTACGCGCTGCCCGATTTCACCGGCGGCGCGCCGGGCGTGTTCCCGTCGAACAAGAACTACGGCGGCATCACGACCTCGAGCACGGTCAACACCTGGTGGAACTCGCAGGGCGATAACACCGCCTACGCCACCGGGCCGGCGGCGAGCTACGTGAACCAGGCCAACTTCGCGCCCTGGGACAAGATGCTCGCGGCTCAGGGGCTGGCGGCCGGGCGCAACTGCACGCTGATCGTCTGCAACTATGGCGTGTGGAACGACGTGAAGGCGCTCATCAATCGCAACACCGTCTACAACCGCCCGCAGCAGAGCCAAGCGATGCACGAGGCCGGTTTCGACAGCTTCATGTACAACGGCAAGACGGTGGTGGTCGATCCGTTCTGCCCGCGCAACAGCACCACCAAGGTGGAAAAGGTCTACTTCATCGACGAGGAGTCCTTCCACCTCCACATCCACGTCCGCCGGAACTTCGAGCTGCGTCCGTTCCGGGAGATGCTGGACCAGGCGGCGCAAGTCGCGTATCTGTTCTTCCGCGGTGAGATCACGTTCGACGAGCGCCGCACCAGTGGCGTGCACTCGAACGTGGACACCACGCTCACATCGCCGTAAGGGGAGGGCCAGTCAATGCCGTTCGCAAATACGACTACCACTCGCCCCTGGGCGATTCGTGGGGCGGATGGAACCATCGTCTACGAGGGGCTCGGGCTTGAGCCTCCGTATGACGCCAAGAACACCGGCTCGGCCACCATCGGCCGTGGCGAGGCGTGCACGCTCGAAGCCGGAGCCGACACCTCGCTCGGACGCTGGGATCTGACGTCGTCCGACGTGACCTTCGCCACCGAGTTGGTGCTCGGGGTGGAGCGCGTCGACGCGGCGGCGGACGTTGGCTTCGTCGGGGTGGCGAAGGAGAACATCCCGGCCCTGAGCACCGGCCGGGTCGCGGGTGCCGGGGCCATCATCCCGGTCAAGTGCCTGGTCGCGCCTACCAGCAACGTGGTGGGCAACGCCGTGATCGGTAGCGCCACGGCTGGCTCGGTGGATTCGATCGCCACCGCGCCGACCAAGGGCACCGTGCTCGGCGAGCAGGTGATCCTCGCAGGAGTAGCCGCGGGTCAGTCGGGCAGCACGACTCAACTCGTCGTGTTGATCTGCCCGCGGTAATTCTGTAGCACGTCGCTGTCGGGCGGGGGGCTCCGTCGCGGGGCTCCTCCGCCGGGCGACGTTTCAAGGGAGGCAGCGAAATGCCGCTCATCACCGATCCGGCGACCCAGGACCAGATCGCCTACAGCAACCCGATCCGCTGTCCTTCGACCGACCAGATCAGCGCCCGGCTCAAGATGCCGGCCGGGGCTTCGGTCAGCGCCATCTACATCGACGGCACCAACGCCACCCAGCCCGAGGGTGGCTTCCGGCTGGTCAACAACGAGTTCGAGGTCCAGGGCAATCTGGACGCAGACCACTCGCTGCCGGGCGGCACCTCGTTCGTCTTCCGCCCCAAGCTCGGGCGCGTGGCGTGGGAGTTCATCCGCATCGGCTTCGTGGTCGCGAACATGCCCGCGGGCGCGGAGGACGACAGCGTCACGGTCGCGGTCTACTTGACCGACACCTATCTCCGGCACTACGCCGCCTAGCCAATGCCTGAGAACATCCACAACCTGACCCTGAAGCAGATGCTGGCGCTCGGGATCGGGACGACCATTCACTTCTCGTTGCTCAACGGCTACACCGACGACCCCGACCACGATTTCATGTCGAGCCTCTCGGCCTTCGAGATCGCGACCACCACCGGCTACACCCAGGGCTACGCGGCCGGTGTGGCGGGACGCACCTTGGACGGCGTGGTCTTTGCCCAGGACAACCCCAACAACTGGGCAACCATGGATGCGACCGACGAGGTGATCGCGAACATCGGGGTCCCCGCCGGCGTGGCGATCGGTCACTTGGCGTTGTGGCTGCCCGGCACTTCCTACGCGGACGCGCGCGTGATCCGTGCCTACCCGGCCGCGCAGACCTTGAACGGCGGCAACCTCACGCTCCAGTTCAACGCCGTGGGCCTCGTCAAGCTCACCGGGTAGCACCATGCCTCCGGTTCGGACGGCCAAGGGCACCGCAAGCACCAAGGCGGCGGTCTCCACGGTGACGATCCCGGCTATCACCCTCAAGGCCGGCGAGTCCCTGCTGGTACTGGTCGGCTACGACAACACCCTCATGAACATTGATGCAGTCACCTGGGGCGCGGTGGGACTGGTGCAATTGAGGGGGCAATCGACCGGCGGTGCCGGACTGGCGGCACTCGAACTGTGGGCGCTCCACAACGCCGCCGCCGGCACCAACGACTTGGTGGCCACATGGGACGGGGCTTTCACGCTCTTCAAGGTCGTAGAAGCCAGCTCAGCGCTTGGGCTTTTGCTCACTCCCAACGACAAGGTCGCGAGCGCTGGCGGGTCGAGCGCGAGCCCGGCCTCGGGAGCCACCGCGGCCACGGCCCAGGCTAGCGAGTTCGTCTTCGGCGGCGTGCTCACCAACGGACCCTCCGAGGACACCGCGGGTGCCTGGAGCAACAGCTTCTTGGATGGCCAGCGCGCGGGCACCACCGGAGGCGTGGCAAATACCAACGGCACCATCTCCGAGGGACACAAGAACGTCTCCTCGATCGGAACCCAGGAGGCAGCGAAGACCGGCATCACTTCCCGAGACTGGGCGGCGATCTGCTACACCTTCAAGGCGGCACCCGATATCGTCGCGGCAATCGGACTTGCCACCAGCGCGGCGGTGGGTCAGGAACTCACGCCAGTGCCCGGTGCCGTCTCGCTGGCGATCGCGCTGGCGACTGCGGCCGCCATCGGTCTCGATCCAACCGTCGTGCCGGGCGCAGTCAGCGTCGCCATCCCGCTCGCCAGCGCGGCGGCGGTTGGGCTCGAGCTGTTCGCCTACGAACGCGAGTATTACGGGGCCGGACTGGGGGTCGGGGCCTACCCGATCGTGGTGCGTGACGGCCAGAGCCCCAAGGCGGTCTCGCCCATCGTGCTCGCCGATGCCGTTCTGCCAGCGCCGGGCTTCGTACCCGTCACGAATCCGGTGACGACCTATACCGGGATTCCGTTGCCGGGCTCCGTGGCGCGTCGCAAGGTGTCGTCCAAGAATCTCCAGAGCTTCGGCAAGGCCTACTTCGCGGCCTGGATTCAAGGTGTGCACGCCACCAACCAGGGGCAGGCGATCGACCACCCGGGGGTGCGCTCGATCCAGGGCGGGCAGATTTTCAAGCTGTCGCTGATCGTGCGGCTCGACGCCATGCCGATCCAGCGCCTGAGCGCGGACGAAGTGCACCCGATCGTGTCGCTTTACGACATCAACGGGGACCGCGCCTGGATCGGGATCACGCCCAGCGGGCGTGTCTCTTGCGGCTCGCGTCAGGTGCCGGGCTTGCTCCTGAGCCCGAACCCCAACGAGACGCTCGAGACCCCGATCAACGCGATCTTGGCCGATGGGAAGTTCCATGAGGTGAGCTGGACCATCGACGACGACTGGAAGGTCCGGAAGATTTCTATCGACCAGGTGCTTGTGATCTCGGATAACTACGCTGTGGTGGGCGGCCCGGAGCTGTCGAACAGCGATCGCGGCATCGTGCTCTTCAACGGTCGCGAGGCGCAGAGCCGGGTGGCGTGCACGATCTCGTTCGCCTCCCATACCCACGGTGAGGGCGACTACCAGGTCTACTGGCCGTTGAACGAGGGCACGGGCACGATCCTGGGTTTCGTCGATTCGCAGATGCTGAGTCTGGTCGCGCGTCCGGAGTTCGACATGGTGATGGAACTGGGCTGGTTCAACCCGACCCCGTTCCCGACGCTCTATGGGTCGGTGCCCACCGGGCCGCTCGGTTCGGCCTACACCTGGGGCTCCGGCACCACGCATCTCCGGCGCAACCCCGCGCAACCCATCTACCGCCGCCTGCCCAACAAGCCATGAGCACGCTCGTCTCCGATCTGATCGCCGAAGCGGCAACTCGCATCTCCGATCCCTCGGTGCGGAAAATCGTGGACCCCGAATGGCTCGGCTACTACAACGACGCCTGCCACACCATGAGCCGCGACTACAAGGTGATCGAGCAGGACGCCACCTTCGACACCGTGGTCAACGAGGACCGCTACGACTACCCCGACGACATGGTGCAGATGGTGAGGTTGCGCTACAGCGCGACCCCGAGCGACGACACCACCTACAAGGACCTCGGTGAGAAGTTCTCGGACGAGGCGCGGGAGCTCGAGCAAGGCGGGAAGACCTCGGGCGACCCCACTCGCTACTGGGCGCGCGGCAGCTTCGTGCAACTGATCCCACGGCCTGGCACCGCTGTCGCGGACGGGGGTTTGATCTCCTACTGGCGGACCGCCGACCGCGTCACCGTCGTAGCGGGCTCGGTGCTGGAGTTCCGGGACGTGCTCCGGCTCTTCGTCCGCGACCGCATGGTGATCTTCGGCAAGGAGCGCCTCGAGCGCTACGACGAAGCCAACCGCGATCTCCAGGTATGGACTGCGGCGGTCGAGAAGGTGCTGGACAAGATCGAGGACCCGAGCATCGACCGGCAGAGTCGGGTGCGCGTGCCGCCCGCGCGTCGGGCCTTCTCGCGGATGAGCTGATGCCGCGGATCGCGCGCCCCAGCCGGAGCGTGCTGCTGGCCAAGCCGCGCATGGACTGCTCGCGCGGGCTCGTGACCGGGATCAGTGAGGCGGGGATCGACGTCCGCCACTACCGTCGGGTGGACAACGCGATCTGGAAGCCGCTGCGGGCCTTGAGCGTCAGGAACGGCTATCGCGACGTGAACGGCGCGCTGCTGCCGGCGATGGGCCACTCGCTGATGCGCTACTACTCCGCGGCGGGCAACAAGACTTTCGTGGGCAACGGCACCTCGATCCACCAGATCGGCGTTTCGTCCTACACGCTCCAGACGCTCGCCGGCATCACGCTCGCTGGCAGGTGGCTTCACGAGACCAACATCAACAAGATTCTGGTCGTGACGGAGGAGGGTGGCGGTCAGGTGCCATTCTTCTACGACGGGACCACCTGGCTCACCTCGGCCCTGCCCGCTCCGCCTGCGGCTCCGACCTTCAATGCCGACACCAACACCGGAGGCGTCGTCGATGCCGGCGCGCCGGGTCACAAGTACCGCCTGCGCTGGCGCTTCAAGAACGGCGTGAGCATCGCCGGCCCCGAGACCGCGCTCCACGTCACCACCGCACCCAACCTCACGGTCAACCTGGTGATCCCGGCTGGCTCCGCACGCGCCGACTATCTGGGCTGGACCCTCGAGCGCACCAAGCTCACCAGCCAAACGCTCTGGTACGACGTGGTGGACGGGACCGCCGCGAGCTACGCCGATGTCGCCTCCGACGCTTCGCTCACCACCCAGATCCCGGCCGAGCCTGGACCCTTCGGCGCGGCCCCGCACCCCGAGGGCGTGCTCTCCTACCGCGGACGCCTGGTGGGCTGGTCCGGCACCAATCTCTACATCTCGCAGCCGGTGGGTGGCGACGATGCTACTGGGATCCTGAACTTCCACCCGCAGCAGCGCTACCCGGTGGGCGAGGACGATGGCGACTCGATCGTTACCTGTCTGATCCAGCCCGGGATTGAGCGCATCGTGATCCTGAAGTCGGGCTCAGTGTGGACGCTCGAGGGCTTCGATCCGGCGAGCTTCACGATCGTCAAGCGCTACGCCGGGGCGGGCTGCGTTTCGACTCGCGGGGCGACCACGGCGGGGAACCTGGTGCTGTTCTACCACGGCGATGGCAAGCTGTTTGCGATGTCGGGGAATGCCGTCTATCAGGCCGGCGATGTTGAGGTCGGCGAGTATCTCGGGGAGGCCGACACCGAGCGCGAGGATGAGGCGATCTTCGTCAGCGAGAGCGAGTTCTCGATGCTGGCCTACGCCGCCTCGCCCGATACCTACAACCGCGACGTGCTGGCTTGGACCCCCAACACCAGGCTGTGGACGCACTGGCGCGACATGCGGATCTCGGCCGCACTGGTGCCCTCGAGGCGCGACGACTTCGGCCGCGCACGGCTCCTGTTCTGCGATCCCAAGCCGTTCTCGGTCGCGCCACCCGGGCCCGTGTTCATCTCCTGGACCGACGCCCGTGCGGCGACGCAGCAGGTCTACGCTCAGGAGGTCTCGCTCGCGGGCGCGGTCGACTGGGCGGCGAACGGTGTCCAGGCGAGCGCCGCGATCGCCAACGCGGCCGGCGGAGCACTCCACGAATCGGCGATCATCGGTGATGGCGTGGGTGGCTGCATCGTGGCCTACAGGGACGTGCGGAGCGGCACGCGGGCGGACATCTACGCCCAGCGCTTCAACGCTGCCGGGGTGCCCCAGTGGGCGGCCGGAGGAGTCGCGATCGGAACCGACGCTGCCGGAGTCACCACCACGGGCGGTCCGGTGATCTGCTCGGATGGCGCCGGCGGGGCGATCATCGCCTGGGTCGACGCTCGCAGCTCCGGAAGGTTCTTCGTCCAGCGGGTGAACGCTTCGGGTGTGGTTCAGTGGACCGTCAACGGGGTTCAGCTTTGTGCCGTGAACAACTCCGATCGCATCGGTCGGCTCCTTGCCGACGGGTCCGGCGGCTGCTTCGCCACCTGGTTCAACTACATCAACCCGGGCGGCGTGATCCGGATGCAGCGGTTGAACGCTGCGGGAGCGATCCAGTGGGCCGCGAACGGCATCTCGCTCATGAGCAATAGCGGGATCGGCGATACCGCTGATCTGTGCACGGATGGTGCGGGTGGCGTCCTCGCCGCCTGGCACACGCTCTCGAACTACTACTGTTCACGGATCAACTCCTCCGGCGTGGCGGTGTTCGGGCCGGTCAACGTCAACCCGACCCAGAGCGCCGCAGATACGCGCGGAGGACTGTGCCCCGACGGCTTCAACGGGGCGTTCGTGGTGTGGCCGCTGTCGAGCGGTGGAATGTTCGCCCAGCGCGTCACCAATGTCGGCGCGCTCGCCTGGACTACTCCGACCCAGATCGACGTTTCCGGAGTCACCAGCGAGCCGATGATCGTTCCGGCCAGCGCCAATCAGTGCGTGATCGCCTGGGCTTCGATCGGCGGCACCAGCACGCTCGATGTCCTGGCCCAACGGCTGAATCTCAACGGCAGCAAGCTGTGGGGGAAGTTCCCGCTGGTGGTGTCGGCCGGTGCCGCCGTACAGCGTCGACCGATCATGGTCGGCGATGGCGCCGACGGAGTGGTGATCGCGTGGCAGGACAACGTGGTTGGGAATGACGACATTATCGCCCGGCGGTACAATTCGGCCGCCACCATCTCGTGGACCACTACCATCGCCAACCCGACCGGCAACCAGACCTTCCCACGCATCTGTTTTTCGGAGACCCCATCGGGTGCCGCCCCGATCGGCACTTTGGGCTACAAGGTCTGGTCGGGGCTCGATGGCTACGGCGACGAGCGAGCCGTCGACGGCACGGGTGGCGTGGCGACGCGGCTGGTGATCGAGACGCCGGAGATCGACGACGGGCTCCCCGACGTGCAGAAGATTTACGATCGCATCTCGATCTTCCCGCGCTCGGGCCAGGGCGCGCTCACACTGACCATGTTCCTCGACACCGGGACCATCGCGACGCTCGGAATCGCGACCACGCTCCGCAGCACCAAGTGGGGGAAAGATGGCGTGCCGCGCAAGGCCGACACCTTGCGTTGGGCACCGCGGCCGCTGGGATCGGCGCTCGCGCCCGAGGTCTTCCGCTGGTCCGGGCAGCGCGTACCGGAAGTGGTTGCACCGCTCGAAGCCGGAGCGCAGGGCTCGAAGTATCGGCTCCGCATCGCCGCTGATCTGAGCGCCCGCTTCTCGATCGCCGGTTTCAACGTTGACTTCCGCACCCTGCCGGAACGAGGATACTGATATGGCGACACCTGGCGTCACCCTGCCCTATCCGGACCTGGTTCCCGACACCGACGCCGACGCGGATCAGGTCCAGGCGAATTTCGAGGCGCTGCGCGACAAGTTCGGCGAGATCGTCGATGGCGATCTCGCGGCCGATGGGGATTTCGACGCCAACAAGCTCTCGATCACGGCCGGCAAGCGCATCACCGAGACCCGGATGGAGAGCCTGGCGGTTTCGACGCGGGTGCTCCAGGACGATGCCGTAGACGGCTCCAAGCTCGCCGACAACTCGGTCGGCCTCGTGCACATGACGGACGGCTCGGTGGGCACCGCCGAGCTGATCGACGGCTCCGTCACCGCGCCGAAGATCCCGGCAGCGACCGTTACCCTGACACGGCTGAAGACCGCCACCGCGCTCATTACCTTCGGCGGCGGGTTCGTCCTGATGACGAGCGGGGAGACCAGATGGATGGACCTCACGCTCGCCGTGCCGATTGCCGACGTCACCAACAGCAACACCGCCATCGGCGCGTTCACCTTCGGCACTCCGTTCATGGCCAACTGGCGCGCGGCCGCCGCTCCGACCCACGACTTCGATCTCAAGTTCGCCAGAAACACCACCAACGGGCGGTGGTATCTGGGGATCCAGAACAACGGGCCTGGCAGCGTTTCGCCGGGTGGCCTTGTTGCCGAACTCTGGTTCGTTTTGAACGCCTGACATGGCTCGCGGCACGCCGGTTCCGCCCAACCTCTCGGCCGAGCTTCAGCAGGTGCTCGGCTCGCTCGGCGATGCGAACTGCCAGGAGCGCGGCTTCGGCCACGGCTCCTATGTCTCCGGGAGCACGGTTGGCAGACGCGACTCGGTATGGGCCTTCGTGGTCCTGGCGGGCAGCCCGATCTCGGTCGAGGTGCCGCACGCGCTCGGCCGCGTGCCTGGCTGGGCCAAGGTCCACGAGTTCGTGCCGAAAGAAGGACTGGATGGGCTCCCCGGCATCACCTCCATCAACAAATCGAAGTGGACCAGCACCACGATCCAGATCGGCGTTCATGCCCTGGCCGGGACCATCGACGGCGTCACGGTGGTGCTGGAGATCGGTGGGGGATAGAATCCGGCTCGGCGTGGCCACGACCCGAGGTCTCTTCGGCGGGGATCAACGCGAGTGGCGCGCCGGGCCGCTCTGAAAGCGAGGAGCACATGCCTTTCGATCCAACCAGCGCGGTCGCAGGTGGCCTCGGTGCCAGCTTCCTGGACACCAGCGGTAGTGGGCGCTCGCGCGCGGCGCGCCGGCAGACGGATCGCGCGATCGCGCGCTACCGTGACTACCGCCCGAGCTACCTCCTGAGCCCCGAAGAGGAAGCCTTCGGCGAGCGCCGGCTGGGGCGCGCGAACGAACTGATCGGGGTTGGCGCGCGGCAGGCGCGGACGCGCGCGGCGCGGCGGCTCGGAGCGCGCGGCATCACCGGCGCGCCGCTCGAGCAGTCCTTCTCCGACATCGAGCAGGGGGCCGAGAACGCCCGGGTGGGTGCCTCGCGCGACGTGGCCGACATCCTCGAGCGCATCCGCCAGTCCGGGCTCGCCTTCGACCGCGGCCGGGCGCGCGACATCTTCGGGGCCGAGCTCGGGCTCTCACAGCGGGACTTCGGGCAGGCGCAGGCGGGCCAAGCGGACTTCTGGAACTCGATCATGAGCACTCTGCCGCTGCTCCTCGCCGCGGCGTGAGATGGCCTCGGCGCGGGCAGTGGCGGCTCGGCTCCTCTCGGACCCGGCGCGGGCGATCGGGCGGCTCCAGCGCGGCATCGGTCCCGGTGCAGCGCTCCAGATCGCGCCCTTCGCCCCGGGAACCACGAACACCGCCAACGTCCTCGCCAAACTCGGCGCGGCGATCCTCGCCAGCACCCGGCAGCGCGCCAACGAGGACTATGCCCGCCAGGGCACCGATATCGAGCGGCAGTACCGCCAGGCGCTGATCGAGGAATCCCTTCAGCGCGCCGCGGCGAGTCGAGCGAAGGCCAGCGCCGCGCCCGAGCGAACCTATGGCGTCCAGACCTGGGAGGACCTCCCGGTCGGCCACGAGGGACCGCCCTCCCCGGTCCAGGTCAACCTCACTGGAGAGCAGTTCCTCGCCCACCAGGCACGCGAGCGCGCTGCCGGTATGGCGCAGACTCGGCTCGGGCAGTCTTCCGAGCGGCTGAAGCAGGGCCAAGCGCGCATCGACCTCGCCCGCAAGCGCTTCCAGGCGGCCGATAAGGTGGTCAGCACGCCCGGCGTCGACCCGGCCAACCGGCAGACCATCCTAGCCGCCAACTCGGCGGTGAGGCAGGCTCACGGCCGCGCGGTTTCGCGCTGGGTTTCGAGCGACTACCAGAACGACCCCGAGGACGATCCCGAGTACCTGAGCGCTCAAGCCAACCGGATCGCCACCCTCAAGCGGGTGTACGTCGCCCAGCTCCGGTCGCGCCCGGAGAGCTTCCCGGCGGTGATCCGTACCATCCTGGCGGATCCGGCCCTAGCCGTGGACGAGGACCTCCGGAGCCAGCTCGCCGACCTCGACCTGCCAGCGGACAGCCCGATCCTTCGGGACCCCGACTTCCGGTCCTACTTCGGCGCGAGGTAGCCGGTGCCGAAGGTCCGGGACCTCCTGGGGCTCACCGCACCAGCGCCCGAGAAACCGGCACAATCCCCCGCGGCGGCCCCGACGCCCACGCGCGTGAAGATCCGCGACCTGATCGAGATGTCCGGCCCCGAGAGGTCGCCAGCGGGCGCCGGATTCGCCGCGGCACCGGCCTCGGCTACGGGCGTCCAGGACCCGCTCCAAGGGCCCGCTGGTCGCCGCAGACGGCCTCTTGAGCGCTATCGGGTAGAGGAGTCCACCCCGCTCATGTTCCTGCCCCACCTGGCCGCCAACTTTGCCAAACAGGTGGTGGAGCAGCCGGTCATGCTGTCCGAGTTCGCGGGGCTCCTCTACCGGGAGGTGGGGGTGCCGACGGCGGAGCGGATCGTGAAGATTGCCCAGCTTGCCAGCCCCGAGACCCAGGCGCAGGCGGCGGCCGACCTAGCGCTCGAGCCCGGGCGGGCGCTCGAGACCATGCGCCGGGTGGGCGAGGGGGCGATCGGTGCCGGCAAGAAGGCGCTCGGGGCGCTCGAGAAGCCCGGCGACCTCCCGGGCGCGGTGGGTGAACACCTGTTCGAGAACCCCCTGGACGCGGTGACGCTCTCCCTGCTCGGTGGCGCCGCAGCGGTGAAGGGTGGGCTCACGGCGCTCAAGGCCCTGCCGCGGTCGCCAACGATGGCGGGAATGATTACGCGCGGTCGGCAGATCGCCGAGCTCGAGCGGATCGAGGAGCGCGGGATCTTCAACGTCGCGCGAGACGCCACCAAGCGGGCGCTCGCCAAGTCGAACCCCGAGGTGGCGCGGGTGATCGAGATCGGCGAGCAGAAGGGGCGCGCGGCACGGATGATCGGCCAGGAGCGCTCGAAGGTGGCGGGTCGCCTGACCCGGCTCGGCGAGGAGCTGAGGCGCGAGTTCAAGCTCGAGCCCGCCGAGCTGGAGAAGTTCTCCGACTACGTGATGGGTCTCGACCCGGTGCCGCCGACCTCGACGCCGCAGCTCCAGGGCGCGATGAAGTGGTGGGCGGACTTGAGCGCCCAGGATCGCTCGGACCTAGTCCGATACGGCAAGCTCACCGCTCCGGCGGCGGAATCGCGACCATTCCAGCCGCTTCGTGTCGAGCGGATCGGCGAGGCGCGCGAGGCGGAATTACAGGCCGCGCGCGGCAAGGGCGGCAAGCTGGGCTCCCGCGCCGAGTCTCAGATCAAAGCCATCAACGACCAGATCGCCGCTGACCTGCGCACCAAGGGCCGCGACCTGCCGATCTACTTCCCGTTCCTGCGCGATCCGTCGAGCATGGGCGGCTCGGGGCTGGCGAGCGAGGCGGTGCGCCGCTACCGGCCCTCGTTCCTGCGCCAGAGCTTCGGCCGGCTGTTCTCGTCCGACCAGTATCTCAAGGACCCGCGGGTCGTGATCGCGCGCCACGAGCGGGCGGTGCAGAACTACCTCCAGAACGAGCGCGTGGTCGAGCGGCTACAGGCCGGGACCGAGGCCGGACCCAACGCTTTCGGCGTCCGCCGCATTGCCGACGTCGCAGAACTACGACCCGACGAGGTGCTGTTCGCTCCCGACGGTGCGATGCGCATGTGGCGGCGCTCGGTTGATCTGACCAAGGTGGTCGGCGACGCCGCGCAGTCGATCGGCAACGTCGATGTCGGCTTCCACCGGGCACTCCAGGCGATGACCGACCTCGACGCGATGGAACTGTTGGTAAGCGGCTTCACCAAGGGTCAGAAGTACGCGATTCCGCGCGCGGTGGCGGGGCGCGTGAAGGCCGAGTTCAAGCCAGCGCCGGAGTGGGTGCGGCTGCTCTACGACAAGCCGCTCGACTACTGGCGCGACGTGGTGCTGGCGCTCCGGCCGGCGTGGATCAACAACAACGTGATCGGCAACATGATCTTCACTACGCTCCAGGGCGTGGCGCCGCGGCACTACGCGCTCGCCAAGGTTGAGCAGTTCATCGCCCGGACGCCAGACGAGATCCGCACCGGCGGGCTGTTCATGGGCGAGACGCGGCTCACCAACGTCTCGGACCTGGCTAACGCGGCCGACCCCCGCCTCCGCCGCGTGGCGAAGGTCTACGAGTGGCTCGAGAACACGCCGCCCGGATCGTGGGTCGGGACCGTGGCCGACCGTTCCAAGGCGTTCAACTCCGGCGTCGAGGAATACTGGCGCCGCGTCTCCTACGCCAAGGCGGCCGACAAGATCGCGCGCAAGAGTTACCTGAAGCGCACCGGCGACCGCTTCTACCGGGCCTTCGATCAGATGCAGGAGATGGACCGCTTCACGCCCGTCCAGGTCCAGAAGGCGATCGACGAGGTCAACTTCTTCTTGAACGACTACTTGAACGTGCTGCGCCCCTGGGAGCGCGCGTTCTTCCGCCGCATTGTCGGCTTTCCGGCGTTCCTCAAGTTCCAGATGAAGCTCGCGCTCTCGCTGCCGGTCCAGTATCCGGGGCGCTCGGCGATGCTCCACGGGCTCGCGATCGCGGGCGAGGACGCCCAGCGCGACGCCGAGCCGTTGCCCTCGTACATGACCAGCAACGGGCTGGTGGATCTCGACCAGGAGTTCACCGTCAATGGGCGCAAGCTCCATGCCTTCATGTCGACCACCGGCTCGAATCCGCTGATCCTGGGCTCGGGCCCGACCGCGCTCGGTGAGGGGCGCCCGTCCGACATCATCGGGGCACTCGCCCAGATGGGCACGCCGCCGGTCGCGATCCTGCGCACCGCACTCACCCATAAGGATGTCTTCGGCCGCACCTTCACCGATCCCAGCGTGGTGCAGGCGGGCGACAAGTTCTTCCGCATCGAGCGCGATCCGAAGACCGGGCGCCACCGCTTCGCGCGCGACCCTGCGGGCAAGAAGATCGAGACCCCAGCGCCGCAGCCCAACGTGGGCGAGCAGGCGCTCCAGGCGATGCCGATCTCGGGCTTCGTGCGCTCGATGATCCAGCCGCGCGCCAACTGGACCGCCGAGCCGCTCTCGGTGGTTCCGTCCAAGGACACCGGCCCCGGAGCCCGTAGCGTGACCGAGCGCACGCGGTTGACCGAGTTCCTCAAATACTTCTCTTCTTTCAACATCGTCCTGGTGGATACTGAGACCGCTCGCAAAGGCGAGCTGCGCGGGGCTATCATCGGACCGCGGCAACGCTCCGAACAGCGACGGGCCCTGGTTCGTCGACGCAAGATTCTGGAGGGGGCCGAGGGACGTAAGGTAAACCCGTAGACCGAGGAGGTGGTCCACCCATGGAAGCGAAGCACCACATATGGTGGCTGTTGGTAACAACAATCGTCCTGGCCCTCTCCGGGAAGGACGCCCCGGCCGACATGCCCGACGTTCGAGAATACGTGCTCCGAGAGGCCGCGCATCTGGACTCGACCACGACCTTCGTGAGCAGGGAGATTCACGTCAGGAATGCCCGGTGGGTCGAAATCTATATCGAGAACGCCAGCGACGCCTCGGAACTGGACAGCCTGGACGCCGACACCACCGCCGTCGGGGTGTCCTACGACAAGCTCAACTGGATCGCTCTGAGAGCCGGGGCGGTAAATACGACACGTTACCGAGCGAGCATCACCGACGTGCCTAACAACAACCCGTTTCGTAAGAGTGCCGGGGGCAGGGTTTGCTGGCTGATACCGAGCGGACTCAGCGCCATCTCGCCCTACCCCGGTCAGCTCGCATGCGTATGGCTGAGGATGCGCGCTCGACCACTGCAAGGCCGACCGGACTCGCCCACCGGGCCGCAGCGAGCTGGCATCCCTGGCTTCGCGGTTATTGCCGTCGTTCACTACTAACCCATGACCAACCAGAACGTCCTTGAGCGGGCGAGGTCGGCGATCGGGTACAGCTGCAAGTACCTGCTCGGAAAAGGCGGCTTCAACCCGGCCTCGCAGTTTCCCTGGAACGCGCGTGGCGAACTCGACTGCTGTTTGGTCGCCGAGACGATGGTGCATTCGGAGCGCGGTGCCGTCCCGATCAAGGATCTCGTGACAGGAGACGCGGTCTGGTCTTGGGATGGCGGGACGCTTAATCGGCGGCGCGTGACGGCCACCTATGCGCACGGCGAGCGCGATTTGCTTCGCCTTCGTACCACCGGCCGAGAAGTGCTGCTGACCGGCAACCATCCACTGCTGACCCCTGTCTCGCTCGGCAGGCCGCGTGGTGCCTCTGGAACCTTCGGTCGACGCGCGTGGATGCTCGGCTGGAAGCCAGCGGGCGCGCTGCGACGCGGGGATTGGGTGGTCGCCGCCAGCCGCATCCCGCTTGGGACGGCCTCCAAGTACGACGTCGAGCAATGCTGGGTTCTCGGTCTCTACCTCGCCGACGGCTCAGGCTCCTCTATCTGCGTGTACGGCGAGACCCGCGATAGAGTCCGCGCGTTTTTCGAGGCCCGCTTTGGCGTGCGCGGTACGTACACGGAGCGAGGCGGATTCCAGACAGGATCGCATGTCGCGCGGCGCTTCTTTGTCGCCGCTGGCGTCACTGGCGATTGCTACACGAAGCGCGTACCCGAGTGGGTGTCGCGAGAGCCCGAGGCGAACGTGCTGTCTTTCCTCCGGGGCTATTTGGCGGGCGACGGTCACGAGTCCCTGCGGCCGTATCGGTCATGGAGCTTCGCATCGGCCGCCCGGGAGCTGTTGTCCGGCATGCGCGCGCTATGTCAAGCCGTAGGCATTCGCACCTCCACCGTGTCGCGCCGCGAGCGGCCCGACCGCATCAAGATCAAGGGCGTGGTTGTCAAGCACGCCCGCCCGTTGTTCACGTTCGAGGCATACCCGGACTCGGCTCGCCGCGGCGACACCGCCGCGTGTAGTGCGCGAAATGCGGTAAGCGGCGACTTCGCTCTGCAACGAATCAGGTCCATCGAGCCGGCTGGCAGCGCCCCCGTGTTCGACATTACGGTGGAAGGGCAGCACAACTTCCTCGCTGACGGCATCGTCGTCCACAACTCCGGCTTCGCGGCCTGGTGTCTCGGTATCTCGCGCTTCACTGAGACGCCCTTCTTCCTCGATCGCGAATGGATCGAGACCACCGCGATCGTCCAGGACGCCAAGCGGGTGGGTGTGGGGTGGTTCGACGAGGTGCCGATGGGACTCGCGCGCGTTGGCCACCTGATCGTCTACGGTGACGCTCACGGAAAACAGGGCCACGTTGGCATCGTCTCCAAGGTCGACGAGCACGGCCCGCTGTTCGTGATCCACTGCTCGCGTGGGAACTACACGCGCGTCAACGACGCGATTCAGGAGACCAGCGCCGGATTTTTCAAACTGCGCGACGCGATCGTGGCCCGCGCCGGCTTCATCGAGGAGCCCGTCTGATGACCGAGAATGGACTGGCGTTCGCGAAGAAGGTGGGCATCGTCGCTGGCACCCTGTTGGCCGTGATCTCACTCAGCAACGTGCTCGGGGGCTGCGCGATTCGGGTGTTGGTCCTGCCCGAGATCGAGCGCGTGGTCAGGGAGGAGCGCGAGGCTCGCGTTAAGGCGGACATGAAATTGGCTACGGCCATCGCGGGGCTCTCGAGCGACCGAGTGCAGATCCTGGCTATCATGGGGGAGCGCGATCAGAGGCAGCGGATCAGAATGCTGCGCCTCCTCCGCAACCACAAAACCACCGCCGAATAGAGGAGATCGAAATGTTCGGAAGAGAACCCGTTGCGATCACGGCGGCCACCAGGGCCACCGTTCTGTGCGCCGTCGCCTTCGGCCTCAAGTGGACGCCGGAGCAGATCGCGGCCACCATGGTCGCGCTCGAAGCGATCCTGGCGCTGGTCGTTCGTTCCCAGGTCTCGCCGACCCGGTAGGGATCGGCGTCCCCAATTCAACGGAGGAACCATGAAGCGTCTCTTGCTGTTTCTGTTGATCGCTGGGATTGCCTGGGCCGCGAGCCCAGCCCGCGCCCAGAAGCTCACCGACATCCGCGCCCGCGCCCAGCTCTCGGCCAACGGGGGCGGGCTGTGGTTCACCGAGGCCGGCGGTGGCAAGGACAACTGGCAGGGTGCGGGCCTCGGTGGCGCGCTGACCTACAGCGTCCACAAGCAGCTCGCCGTCTACGGGGCACTCGACCACGGCTTCCCGTTCGCGGACTCTGACGGGCACCAGAACTTCGCTCGCGTGGTGGCGAACCTCAAGGTCTATCCGAACGGTCCCGAACCGAGCGACAACGCGATCTTCATCGGCTTCGGCCGTGGCTGGTTCGGCAGCAACGTGGGCGATCGAGTCACCAACGACGCCCAGATCGTGGTCGCTCACAAGTTCCGACCACGGCTCTCGGGCGGGATTCTCTACGCCCACGCCTTCGGTCGGGAGAACGAGCCCGACTTCGACTTCGTGAAGCTCGCGCTCAACACCCGCTGGTATCCGTAGGAGGTGATCCGTGGCCTTCAACTTCGTTGCATTCGTGACCTCGTGGCTGCTCAACAAGGGCGTTGCGGTCCAGGGAGCGTCTGAGGAACTGGCCCGCATCCGCGAGCAGTACCCGGATAGCGCCGACAGGATCGACGCCTTCCAGGCGTGGCTCACCGAGAAGCTGGCTCCCACCCACGACGTGGCCGGTATGGTCAACACCCTGCGCGGGATTGCGATCGACATGGTGAACGGGACCTCGGGCGTCGACCCGGACGCCTCGATGGGGAGCCTGTGATGGACTTCGGCGATGCGCTGAAGTGCCTGAAGAACCGCCTTCGCGTGGCCCGCGAGGGCTGGAACGGCAAGGGCCAGTGGATTGCCCTCCAGGTGCCCGACGAGCATAGCAAGATGGGCCTGCCGTACGTCTACATCAGCACCGTCGACGGCAAGCTGGTGCCCTGGCTCGCTTCACAGACCGACCTCCTCGGGGAAGACTGGTCGGTCGTCTAACCCCTCGATTGTTAATTGTGCCCGCCAGACCTTGACATCGGCTTCTGGCGGGCACAGACTTGTCTCTGACGGGTGGGGGCGTTTGCGGACGGAGCTGGTTCGGGCTTCCCCTCGTCCCGGCGCCAACGTGGCGCCTCCACCTATCCAGACGGGGGGAAGCGATGAACGAAACCGCTGTTGTCGCGAAGCAGGATGTTCCCGCTAGGGGAATCCCACCAGGACTTGCCCTCACGGTCGTGATGGGCACGCTCTCCGAGAAGATTACAGCCTTCCATCAGATCGGTGCCGCCGCGGCGGCGGGTATTTACCCGGCCGGCTACACCACGCCACAGCGGGCGATCGCGGCGTGCTGGGGCGCGGACGCGCTCGGCGTCCACCCGTTCACGTTCATGCAGGGCGTGCACGTGATGGAAATCGACGGCAAGACCATCCTGGAGCCTAAGTGGGAGTTCATGCTCGGAATCGTGACCGCGCGGCTCCCCGGCTTCAGGTGGAAGGCGTTGAAGGAGACCACCGAGGTCTGCGAAATCTGGGTCTCTGACGGGCACGCGGAGCACACGGTCTCCTATACGATCGCGGACGCGACGCGACAAGGTCTCGTGGACAAGCCGAAGTCGCAGCTCTACAAGGCGAACGTGCGTGAGGGGCTGTTTAAGCAGGCGCTGAAGCGGGCCCTCAAGCGCATTGGACCCCATGTGCTCATGGGCATGCCGGCGGGCTTCCTGCCCGACCCGGGCGAAGACGGTCCCGCGCCGCCCGAGACGCGCACGGCATCCGGGGCCGAGGTTGTGGTCGAAGGCACCGCCACCACCGAGGAGCTGTCGGCCGAACTGGTGCGCGTCTACGGGAAGCAGGGCGTGGTAAGGGCGCTCGAGAGGTGCTCCTTCCTCCTGAAAGAGATTGCGGGCGTGGAGATCAAGTTCAAGAGCGTGCGCGAGATCGGCCCGGTCGAAGCGGGGCAGATCGTGCGGCGGCTGAAGGGCATGGCGGACGCGCCTCGCCCCACGGAGCCGCCTGCGGCTGTGGCGCCCGTAGTGGCGCCGGTGAAGGAGGCGGGCGGGGAGGTCAAACCAGATCCTGTGGGGGACCTTGGAGCCGAACCGCCCGCCGAGTCTGACTTCCCGGTCTTGGAGGCCGCCGAAGCGGAGGCGGTGGCCCAGGCGCAGAACGACGCCGACGGCTCGTGGGAGGGGTTCCTGCGGCTCGTCGATCGCGGGCGCAAGGTGCTCAAGACCGGCGCGACTGGCCAGAAACGCGCGATCGTGGCTGAGGGAGCGAAGGACAAGGGCAAACTCTACTGCAATGACCAGCGACTGCTTGAGGCGGCGGGCCACGTCGACCTGGCCACCGGGCGGGCGACGGCTCCGCTGCTCCTGCTCGACAACGGAGCGCTGATGCTCGACCAGGCCGCGCTGCGGGTGCTCGCTGAGACGCTGCGCGACATGATCCGCGAGGCCGAGAAGCCGGATTACGCGAGGGCGTGATGGCTGAACTCAAGATGGTGCCGTGCAAGGGCTGCGGGCGGCCGCTGGTGTGGGTGAAGGACGAGAAGGGCACCAAACACCCGCTCGATCCGATCGCTCCGGTCTACTTCATCACGGGGCACACGGACGCGGGCACTCCGATCGCCAAGCGCAACGAGAACGCCTACGTGAGCCATTTCGCCACGTGCAGCAAGGCGCGGGAGTTCTCCGGGAGGAACCGATGAGCGCCGAGAATCCGAAGCTGTCGTGCAGCGTCATCGTTACCGAAGCCGACCGCCTGCGGGCGAGCGACTGGCTGCGCCGCTGGGGGCTCTCTGCTGGCACCGCAACCGGACAGGGCGCATGTGCCGATGACCTCGCGCTCCAATTCGCCGCAGCGCGGGAAACGAAACTCGTATGGCGACCGAGCCTGGGCGAGATCCTGCGGCGGAGCGAGGATGCGAAGCTGCCGTGGAGCATCAACGTGGTGCCGCAGATCCTCGACGCTACGGGCTACGCAGTTCACCAGAGCGATCTGCCGAAGATGAACTACATGCTCCACGCCGCCAACGGAGCCCCGGTGCTGGCCCGGGCGCTGATGGAGGTGGGCGAGTGGGGTTTTCGTAGTTCGTGGCTCACCCTCATGAACCGCTACGGCATCGCGTGGGGCGATGTGGAGAGGACCCCGTGAGCCAGGACCTGGTGATCCTCGAGCCCCAGGTGATCGCCGCCTGTGACAAGGCGTCGGTCCAGATCGCGGAAGACCCGGCAATCGTGAGCGGGCTCTCGGCGGCAGAGGCGGTGCGTGGCATGGTGGTGGCGACACCCGACGCGGCGGTGATGGCGACCTCGCTCGGCAAGCAGATCGCCGACGCGCAGCGCATCCTGGAGCAGCGCAAGCGCTTCGTGCTGCGGGTGCCGACGCTGATGCGCGACGCGGTGGGCCGGAAGCTCGACCCGATCGCGCACGCCCTGAAGACCGGCAAGGAGCAGGCGGGCCGCGCCATCGCCGCGTTCCAGAACGAGGCGAGACGGCAAGCCGAGATCGAGCGCCGGAATCGCGAAGCCGAGGCCACGACGGCCCAGGCTGAGCAGCGCTCGATCCTCGGCGACGACGACGCACCCGCCTTGCAGGTGACGGTGGAGGCTCCGCCGCGGATCGTGAACGCGGGGGACTCCAAGAGCTTCGCGCGGCGCGATCCGAAGGCGGAGGTGTCGATCTTCACCGACTGCGATCCGACCTGGTTCGAGTTCAAGGCAACGCGGGCGTGGGACTCGTTCCGTGCGGCGGTGGCGCGCGGCGACGTCGCGGAGCCGGTCGATGGCAACGTGGTCGAGTGGTGCGGGGTCAGGTTCTGGAGAGAAACGGGAGTGAGCTTCAGATGAGCGCCCACGTGGTGATCGAGGCGAAGGTCCAGATGGGCGGAGCAATGTACATGCTCAGTGGTGACATGCTAACGATCGAGTCTTGCCGCCTTGATCGGGTTGAGCAGACACGGATGAAAGTGCCGCTGGCCATGCTCAAGAACGCGATCGAAGAGCTGGAGAAGGCGATCGCTCGCATCCATGTTGAGGACCTCCCGGAGCACGCATGACCCGCCGCTACGCGCTGCGCGAGGTGCGCCGCTACGTCGGCGCCGACTACATGGAGCGCGTCCGCGCACGGCGCGAGCATGGCTGGTGCGCGATCTTTGTCGGGCTCACCTACCAGGGCCAGCCGGCGTGGTTCGAGTTCGGACGCGGGCGCACCTGGGTGGCGGCGCTGTCGGCCGCCAAGGCGGCCTTCGCGCGGTTGCTTGACCGGCCGGATGGTCGGCTCGTGAGGCCGGCGCACCGGCGGTTGGTGGTGCCGGCGAGCCAGATGCCCTTGGGGCCGCGATGATCCTGCTCGGAGCCTGGCTGGTTTGGTTTCTCATGGGCGAATTACCCGTTCAACGAGACACGCGCAAAGGGAGGATCGGATGCCGAGAGTTATGAACCGCCACGCGCACTTCGTGATCTACCGGGACAAGGCGGGCGAGTGGAGGTGGCGCCTGTTCTCGGCCAACAACCGGATCGTGGCCGACAGCGGCGAAGCCTACGTCACGGAGTACAAGGCGCGCCGCGCATTGAAGACAGCGACCGCGACGGCGGTGCTGGCGGAGAAGATGCCAGCGGGGCTGGTGAAGTGACCAGCTATTCGAGGGTGTATCAATCGACGAAGCAGGGTCCGCTGGAAATCGAGGAAATGCCGTACCCGCACCTGAAGCATGCGGCGGCCCGACTCCGCAGCCAGCTCACGAGCCCGGACTACGTGGGGCCGAACGACCAGGTGACACTCGAAGCGTTGGAACTTGAGATCGAGAAGCGCGACAGGCAGAAGGGGCCAGCCAATGGCGAAGAAGCCTAGCACCGCAGTCCGCATCCAGAAGCGGCACACGATCGAGCTACCGATCAAGCTCTCCCAGGAACAGATGGTTGACAAGGGCCAGAACCTCGCCCGCGTGTTCGATGAACTCCGCAACCTGGAAAGCGAGCACGATGCCATGAAAAAGTCGATGAAGGAGGATGTGGCGCTGCTCGAAACCGAGCGCAACACGCTGGTGAGCCAGATCCAGCGCGGCGTGGAGCGCAGACTCACCGAGGTTGAGGACGTGATCGACCTGGGCGCGGGTCTGTGGCGCAGGCGGATCGCGGCATCGGGCGAGGTGGTGGAGGAGCGCCCGATCACCGAGGAAGAGCGGCAGGCCGAGATGGCGCTGGACGCGCCGCAGGTGAACTGAGGTGCCCAAGCGGAGTCCCCACGATTCGCTCGTCCAAGCCTGCCGCGAGGTGCTGGAGCTCCACGGCGTGCCGTTCACGCGCGTGAACCAGCGCCCAGTGCAGACCAAGCGCGGCTGGCGATCGCCCGGAGCTGATCCAGGAACACCCGACATGATCGCGGTGCTGCCGCCGCACGGGCGCGTTGTGCTCATCGAGGTGAAGACCGGAAGCGCCAAGCCGAGGCCAGACCAGCGCGCGTTCCTGGATCGCTGGGAGGCGGCCGGGGCGCTCGGGGTGCTGGTGTACGATGCGGTCGCACTCGATGAATGGCTGGTGGCGAAGCTCGCCGCCGAACGTGGGAGGAAGCCGTGAAGCAGACTCAGGCGTGGAAGCGATGGGCGGCGCAGCAGGGCTGCGAGGCGTGGCTGACGATCCGCACCGTAGGAATGATCGCGCTGATGGTGGCGATCTTCGCGGCGGCGGCGTTCGGTACTGCGGACGCTTTCTGGTTGGATCTGCTTTTCTGGATTAGACGCTAGCGAACGCGGGGCGCTGCGGCAGAGACAAGCCGTCGTGCGAACCAGATCGGCCACGCAGTCGGGAGCTGCTCCCCGGAAGCCTCGGGGCTTCGATCAAGGCCCGGCCAGCGCCCTTCCAACAACAAACGGAGGTTCACATGGACCAGAGCAACGAACTCACCGGAGCGCTCGTCGAGACGGACGATGCTACCGATCCGGCCTTTGCGGCGATGCAAGACCTCTTCACGTTCCATCCGCCCACCGAAGCGCAGAAGGTCGACTACCAGATGATCCGCTCGCGCGCCTATGACCTGGCTATCGTGATCTGGCGGTGCTGCCCGGCTGGCCCCGATCGCACCGCCGCGATCCGCAAGCTGCGGGAAGCGGTGATGATGTCCAACGCCGCGATTGCCACCCACAACGCGGCGGCCTCGCTGCGGTGAGCAACGACTTCCGCCTGAGCCTGCCGATGATCCACGCTGCGGATGATTGCCTGTTCGCCTGGTTCGCCAATAGCGGACATTCGGGCAGGAAGATCGTCATCGTTCCGCCGACGCGACCGGGCGATCATCAGCTCATGCGCTACATCGTCGAGGCGGCCAACGAACGCTGGCACCTCGAGGAGCTGGAGGCCAAGCGGCGGCTGGCGGGAGCATTTTCGCTCGGTGACGAGCTGCTCTCGCTCGAAAATCTCAAGCAACGCTACATTGCGCACGTGCTGGCGCGGGTGGATGGTGCCAAGCACGAGGCGGCGTCGATCCTGGGCGTGGCTCCGAGCACGCTCTACCGCCACAGGCAGCACGCACACGAACGGAGGAGCACGTGAACCTGGTCGAGCAAGCCTTGAACGATCCGCGCAATTTCGCTGATCAGCCGCCGAGCCAGATCGTCGAGCGCCGCGAGGATGCGAAGCACACCAGCTATCTCGGGCTCACCGTCAACCGCTGACGGGATGCCATGAACGGCCGGCCCGTGTGGCTGGCGAGCTACAGCCTCAGAA
>Ga0247727_10002223_pt1 | contig 44701 bp, 31 predicted proteins | sample WisWelCaveWW1625_FD_202498 | JGI IMG/M metagenome (GOLD analysis project Ga0247727, IMG submission 202498) | Biofilm microbial communities from Wishing Well Cave, Virginia, United States - WW16-25 | ecosystem: Environmental > Aquatic > Deep subsurface > Groundwater > Cave microbial mat | place...
CAGACCAAGCCGCTTTAGTCCAGCAGGAGAAATCCTGATCCGATCCATTGATTGGATCAGCCAGAACCCCTTGGCCAATGAGTATTTCTAATTGTCGCCATGGGTATTTCTAGTTGTCGTTGACAGGTTAACCGATAAACGCCCGAGGTTCGGGCGTTTATTTTTCTCCCATGACATTTGACCCTGCCCCGGTGTCATCCACCATGATGCCATCCACGCCAAGCGCGAGCATCAACCGCATGGAAAGCGGATGCTCGATGACCCCAAAATAAACGAACACTTGCTGGCCAGCGCGATGAGCGCCGCGGAGCATCCAGGGGTTGAGGATAACCAATTCCGCCATCGTGCAGACGGCGACTTTTTGGCCCGAGATGGTGTTGGGAAGGGAGAGTTTCCAGAGGCCAGTCAGCAGGCAGTATTGTGAGTCAGGGTTGTGGGCGCGGATTTCCGCCAATGTTTCGGGGGAGAATGACTGGATGATGGCTTGATCCAGGTAACCGGCGGCAACCAGTTCATCAACCATCTTGGGACCGAGGCCCGGATAAAGCTCCGGGGATTTGGCTTCGGGCATGATGGGAATTTCGTTTTCTTTCGCAAACTGGATCACTTCCGTAAAAGTGGGGACGTGTTCGCCGTCACCCGCATCGAGGGCGGAGATTTCGGCGAGGTTCAGGTCCCTCACGGGTCCCGTTCCATCGGTGGTGCGATCAACAGTCTCATCATGGATGACGATGAGCGCGCCGTCTTTCGTCATTTGCACGTCAAATTCAAGCACATCTGCCCCACGGTTAATCGCACTGCGGAACGCAGAGAGGGTGTTTTCGGGAGCCGTGACATGGTCACCGCGATGAGCTACCAGTAACTGCTGGGCTGGAAACGGGCCGCGCAGGAGGAAGAAGGCGGCGTAGTAGATAATGACGAGCATCAGCGGGCCGGAGAGGCATCCACGGCGGCGGGAACGGTTGGGGCGGTTGGTGGGGAGCAGGGATTTCATGGCGGCACCTTTTGGGGGATTGGGAGGAGGCTGTCGGGGAGAAGTGTACCGCGCCAGCGGACTAAATGAGGGAGGCTGTAGGGTTAAATGAAAACCGCCCTTGCGGGCGGTTTGAAAAAGCCTGTTGGCAATGACCTACTCTCCCAGGGGGTCGCCCCCCAAGTACCATCAGCGCTGGCGACCTTAACTGCCGGGTTCGGGATGTTACCGGGTGTACCCTCGCCGCTAGAATCACCAACAGACTCAATTCACAAAGTACAAACTGAATAGGATTATGTAGTAGAAAAATGTCGAGTTCTCCGCATCACTAAGTTAAGCCCTCGGTCATTAGTACGGCTAAGCTGAACACATTGCTGCGCTTACACTTGCACGCCTATATAGCAGGTGGTCTTCCTGCGACCTTACTCCCTTGACGGGATGAGGGATCTAATCTTGAAGCGAGTTTCCCACTTAGATGCTTTCAGCGGTTATCTCTGCCAGACGTAGCTACCCAGCGATGCACCTGGCGGTACAACTGGCACACCAGCGGTCTGTTCACCCCGGTCCTCTCGTACTAGGGGCAACTCTTCTCAAATCCCTTACGCCCACAGCGGATAGAGACCGACCTGTCTCACGACGGTCTGAACCCAGCTCGCGTACCGCTTTAATGGACGAACAGTCCAACCCTTGGGACCTTGTCCAGCCCCAGGATGCGATGAGCCGACATCGAGGTGCCGAGCCACGCCGTCGATGTGAACTCTTGGGCGTGACTAGCCTGTTATCCCCGGGGTAGCTTTTATCCGATGAGCCACGGCCCTTCCACTCGGTACCGTGGGATCACTAAGCCCGACTTTCGTCTCTGCTCGACGCGTTGGTCTTGCAGTCAAGCTCCCTTATGCCTTTACACTCTACGGCTGGTTTCCATTCAGCCTGAGGGAACCTTTGGGCGCCTCCGTTACATTTTAGGAGGCGACCGCCCCAGTCAAACTGCCTACCTGGCACGGTCCCCCGCCCGGATGACGGTGCGGGGTTAGGGTCTAGATATATTCAGGGTGGTATTTCACTGGTGGCTCCACCGAAGCTAACGCTCCAGCTTCACAGCCTCCCACCTATCCTACACAGAATACACCCAAACACAATGCCAGGCTACAGTAAAGCTCCACGGGGTCTTTTTGTCCTGCTGCGGGTAACGCGCATCTTCACGCGTATTTCAATTTCACCGGGTCCCTCGTTGAGACAGTGCATCGATTGTTACACCATTCGTGCGGGTCGCCAATTATGCGACTAGGAATTTCGCTACCTTAGGACCGTTATAGTTACGGCCGCCGTTCACCGGGGCTTCAGTTCAAAGCTTCGCTTGCGCTAACCTCTCCCTTTAACCTTCCGGCACTGGGCAGGTGTCAGCCCCTATACATCGTCTTACGACTTAGCAGAGACCTGTGGTTTTGATAACCAGTCACCGATGCCATTTCACTGCGACCTTCCGTGGCTCCAATAGAGAATATTTTCACCACAAAAGGCACCCCTTCTCCCGAAGTTACGGGGCTAATTTGCCGAGTTCCTTAACGAGGGTTCTCCCGTTCGCCTTGGTATATTCTACCCGTCTACCAGTGTCGGTTTGCGGTACGGGCACCAAAAGATCAACGTTTAGAGGCTTTTCTTGGCAGCAAGGCTCAACCACTTCCGCCTCAGGGGCTCGCTATCATGCCTCGGCTCAACCCACGGATTTGCCTATGGGTCTCAACACCTACACATTTAGCACCTGCACAACCAATCGCAGGCTGGCCTACCTCACTGCGTCCCCCCATCACTCCTTTTTGGTGGTTCCGGAATATTGACCGGATGTCCATCACCTACGCCTCTCGGCCTCGGCTAAGGACCGACTAACCCGACGCGGATTAACCTGCCGTCGGAAACCTTAGACTTACGGCGAATACGGTTCTCACGTATTTTACGCTACTCATGCCTGCATTCTCACTTCTGTCCGCTCCAGCCATCTTTTCAGTTGACCTTCACTGCTGACAGAACGCTCCCCTACCACTCTAGATAAATCTAGAATCCATGGCTTCGGTACCAGACTTAGCCCCGTTAAATTTTCCGCGCAGGACCACTTGACCAGTGAGCTATTACGCACTCTTTAAAGGGTGGCTGCTTCTAAGCCAACCTCCTGGTTGTCAAAGTAGTCCCACATCGTTTCCCACTTAGTCTGGATTTGAGGACCTTAGCCGATGGTCTGGGCTGTTTCCCTTTCGACCATGAAACTCATCTCACACGGTCCGACTGCCTTGCTTTGGAGTATCGGCATTCGGAGTTTGGTTGGGTTCGGTAAGCGATAAGCCCCCTAGCCCATCCAGTGCTCTACCTCCGATACTAAACGCAAGACGCTAGCCCTAAAGCTATTTCGGGGAGAACAAGCTATCTCCAGGTTCGTTTGGCATATCACCTCTACCCACAGCTCATCCTGCAACTTTGCAACGTTGAAAGGTTCGGGCCTCCACAAGTGGTTAAACTCGCTTCACCCTGGCCATGGGTAGCTCACCTGGTTTCGTGTCTAATCTCTGCGACTGTACGCCCTATTCAGACTCGCTTTCGCTACGGCTCCGGGTGTGACTCCCTTAACCTTGCCACAGACATTAACTCGCAGGCTCATTCTCCAAAAGGCACGCCGTCAGGCATTATGGCGCGCATCCATGTTTCCATGGCGCACAGACCCATCATAGCCCTTCGACTGTTTGTAAGCTTACGGTTTCAGGTTCTATTTCACTCCCCTCACGGGGGTACTTTTCACCTTTCCCTCACGGTACTTGTTCACTATCGGTCGCCAAATGTATTTAGCCTTGGGGAGTGGACTCCCCGGTTTCCCACCGGATTAGCGTGCCCGGTGGTACTCAGGATACTGAATGGTCCTTTCTGGTTTTCGCTTACGGGACTGTCACCCTCTATGGTTGGCTTTCCCACACCATTCTGCTAACCGTCCACGACCGTATATCAGTCCTACAACCCCCGAGAAGCAAGCTCCTCGGGTTTGGGCTTTTCCGCGTTCGCTCGCCACTACTAGCGGAATCATTTCTTTTCCTCTGGGTACTAAGATGTTTCAGTTCCCCAGGTTACCTTCCTGTATCTATGTGTTCAACACAGGATATGCGAGGTTCGCTCGCATGGGTTTCCCCATTCGGAGATCCCCGGATCAGCGCCTGTACACGGCTCCCCGGGGCTTATCGCAGTGTCCCACGTCCTTCTTCGGCATTTGGCGCCAAGGCATCCACCGTAAGCTCTTAGTAGCTTAACATTACGTGATGCGGAGAATTCGAAATTTTTCGAGATACTACGTTAATAAATCCTATTCAGTTGGTAAAGTGCAGAGTGCTCAAAAAACTTTGATTTGAACACTTCGATACAGACCCAAACAAGCGCTCAGGTCCATATCGAAATCATCAAATCTTGTTGTAAGGTACAAATAATACAGCCCGACATATAGCCGGGCTGTATTCCCAGTCAATATGCCGTGTTATTTCAGAAAACGTCAAAACTAACGAACAAATTTCCTCTTTGCAACGCCTATATTAACCACATATTTCTTCCTGTGGAGATGAGGGGGCTCGAACCCCTGACATCCGCCTTGCAAAGGCGGCGCTCTCCCAACTGAGCTACATCCCCAGATAAGGAGTGGGCCTGACTGGACTCGAACCAGTGACCCCTGCGTTATCAGCACAGTGCTCTAACCAGCTGAGCTACAGGCCCGTTCTCAGAGCTTGACAACTGAGAAGTGGTAAAAAAATCAATCCATAAACATCTAGGTCGCCTTACACCGTAAGGCTTTGGGATGGAGTGAGATGGATATCAATTATTCATTGATAAACATCTGGAACTCCCTAAAAAGGAGGTGATCCAGGCGCACCTTCCGGTACACCTACCTTGTTACGACTTCGTCCTAGTCACCAGTCCCACCTTAGGCGGCTCCCTCCTGTGAAGGTTAGGATACCGACTTCAGGTGTTACCAACTCCCATGACGTGACGGGCGGTGTGTACAAGACCCGGGAACGTATTCAACGCACTAATGCTGACGCGCGTTTACTAGCAACTCCGACTTCATGCAGGCGAGTTGCAGCCTGCAATCCGAACTGAGGCCGGCTTTTGGGATTGGCTCCACCTCGCGGTTTTGCAACCTGTTGTACCGGCCATTGTAGCGTGTGTGTAGCCCTGGACATAAAGGCCATGCTGACTTGACGTCATCCCCACCTTCCTCCGGCTTAATACCGGCAGTCCCGCATGACACTTGTAACATACGGTAAGGGTTGCGCTCGTTACCGGACTTAACCGGACATCTCACGACACGAGCTGACGACAGCCATGCAGCACCTGTATAGGCTCCCCGAGGGGTCGGTTACCTTTCGGCTCCCTACCACCTATATGTCAAGCCCAGGTAAGGTTCTTCGCGTAGCCTCGAATTAAACCACACGCTCCGCTGCTTGTGCGGGTCCCCGTCAATTCCTTTGAGTTTTAATCTTGCGATCGTAGTCCCCAGGCGGCGGACTTAACGCGTTAGCTTCGGCACTGATGGTTTTTACGCCACCAACACCAAGTCCGCATCGTTTACAGCGTGGACTACCGGGGTTTCTAATCCCGTTCGCTACCCACGCTTTCGCGTCTTAGCGTCAGGAACGGCCCAGAAAGCCGCCTTCGCCACTGGTGTTCCTCCCGATATCTACGCATTTCACCACTACACCGGGAATTCCACTTTCCTCTACCGTCCTCAAGTCTGGCAGTATTGAACGACCTCTCCCAGTTGAGCCAGGAGCTTTCACATCCAACTTACCAAACCGCCTGCACGCGCTTTACGCCCAGTAAATCCGGATAACGTTTGCCTCCTACGTATTACCGCGGCTGCTGGCACGTAGTTAGCCGAGACTTATTCCTGAGGTACTGTCCTTTCTCATCCCTCAGAAAAGTGCTTTACGACCCGAGGGCCTTCATCGCACACGCGGCGTTGCTGCCTCAGACTTTCGTCCATTGGGCAATATTCCCTACTGCTGCCACCCGTAGGTGTATGGTCCGTGTTTCAGTACCATTGTGGGGGGCCACCCTCTCAGGCCCCCTACCCGTCGTCGCCTTGGTAGGCCGTTACCCTACCAACTAGCTGATGGGACGCAGGCTCCTCCCGAAGTGGAAGCGTTGCATAGCAACGACCTCCTTTAGACATACAGTCTCTAACCTGTATGACCACATGGGGTATTAGCTCCAGTTTCCCGGAGTTATCCCCCTCTTCGGGGCAGATCACCAACGCGTTACTCACCCGTTCGCCACTAGGATACTCTCGTATTACTACAAAAGCACCTCGTTCGACTTGCATGTATTAGGCACGCCGCCAACGTTCATCCTGAGCCAGGATCAAACTCTCCGCAAAAACACATCTTGCGATGTGATAGTTTTGGATTTACTAGAATTGTTTTGGGGTTGTTTTTTTACCACTATTCAGTTGTCAAGGTTCTTCAGCAAATTTATTTGCTGCTGGCAGTAATGCCCTGCCAAAAGAGCGGGCTGAATTCTACCGTTCGCATTTAGGGCTGTCAAGAGAGACAGGGACTAAAAACCGATGTCTCTTTCTTTGACATCGGCATTACCAGACCAATCAAGTAATGACTCTGGTCTCTGGTGAAACCCTTATTGAATTGTTATGGATTTGCCTGTTATCTGCTAAACCCTAGTAGTATTGAGCGGACGGAATTATATGCAAAGGAGGCTTTGTGTCAAGTCTTTCGCAAAGATTGAACAAAATTTCTCAATCTTTCCTTAAGGCCATCCCGACTTTTAGTTCATCACCTGCCGGCCCGAAAGCGCCTTCAGCAGCGTGGACTGGTCGGCATATTCCAGATCGCCGCCGACTGGCAAACCTCGGGCAATCCGGGTGATTTGAATCCCCGTCGGCTGGAGCTGTTGGCGAATGTACATGGCTGTTGCATCCCCTTCCATGCTCGGATTGGTAGCCAGAATCATCTCCCGGATGGACTCAGTGGCGGCCCGTTGAAATAACTCGGGAATCTTGATGTCTTCGGGACCGACCCCCTCGATTGGGGAAAGCACCCCATGCAACACATGATATTTACCGGCAAATCCCCCCGTGCGTTCAAGCGCCAGCACATCCAAAGGGTCCTCCACAACGCAGATCAAATCATCAACACGCCGTCCATCCGTGCAAACCTCGCACAATTCCCGTCCGGCCCCAGTGATATTGAAACACCTTTGGCAGTAACCGATATTGTCTTTCATACCCTGCAAAGCCAGGGCCAAATCCATCGAAAGCGCGCTATCGGTGCGCAACAGATAAAACGCCAGCCGGGAGGCAGTTTTTGGCCCAATGCCAGGCAGGCGCGAGAGGGCATTGATCAGGTTTTGTATTGGCTCGGGAAGGTTCATGGATGGCGTTTACAATCCCAGGCCCAGTCCGCCCAAGCCGCTTGTTAACGGCCCCAGCCGCTCATCCGCCAGCTTGCGCGAGGCTTCAAGCGCTGTGTTAATCGCCGCAATGAGCATATCCTGAAGTATCTCGACATCACCATCCTGCAAGACAGCCGGGTCAATTTCCACAGACTCACAACGCTGATCACCAGTGACCGTCACCTTTACAACGCCGCCGCCAGACGTCCCTACAATCAATTCATCTGCCAGTTGGTTTTGCGCATCCAGCACCTGCTGTTGCAACTGTTGAAGTTGCTGCATCATCCCACTGCCTCCACCTCCCATACCTTTGGTCGGCATCCGCGGTTTACTTCGCTTGGCCATACGAACTCCTTCTTAGTTCCTGGGTGATTTTTTGGGGGAAACTTCCTGCGAATGGACGATTTTGCCGCCAAGCCGCATGGCGGTTGCCACCATCCCATCGCTCTGTACTTCCTCGGGGATTTCACCCACCTCCGAGGCAATCACGCAACGCACCAGGAAATCCCGGCCCAACACCTGGCGCAGGGCTTTCCGGGCGGCGTCCAAATTCAATTCCGACTCCATAATTGATTTCACCGTTTCGCTAGCAAACCCGAGGTACAACTCATTCCCTTTGACTTCCAGTAATGTACAGGAATTCAATAATCCATCGGTTGAAGAATTAATTTTCCTGACTGCATCCCGTACGCCCCGCCATTTTTTGCGCACCCGCGCAATTTCCGAATCCCCGGAGGCTGGTTCGTGAGCCTCAGGGCTTGGGGCCGCCACCTTTTTCTCTGGGGGGAGCACTGGCTGAACCCGCGGGGGGGCGGCCACCCTTTGATGGTCAGCCCCCTCTGGAACCCGTTCAATCGCTTCGATAATGGCAAGTTCCAGCGGCAGGCCGGGCTGCCAGTTGGCGCGCGTTCCCATCGCGGCTTCATTGGTCAGGTGGATGATGCGCATCAGTTCGGGAGTCTCAAACCCCTGGGCTTGCTTGGCCATGCGCGCCCGCACCTCCGCCGATGCATCCAACTGCGGCGCACTGCCGATCCGCAGGAGCATGAGGCTGCGCAGATGCTCCACGATTTGGCGGGCAAACTGGCGCGGATCCGCGCCGGCGTCGAGCGCACGATGCACCTGTTCCAGCCCCTGCGCCGCGTCACCATTGAGAATGGCATCTACAATATCCAGAACGCTCTGGTTGGCAGCGGTGCCCAGCACGTCCTGCGCCAGGCGGTGGGTAATCTGCCCGCCCGTGGACGCCAGTTGGTCAAGAAGGGAAATCGCATCCCGCATCGCTCCAGTGGATTGCCGGGCGATGAGCGCCAGGGCTTCATCTTCCGCTGTGATGTTTTCCGCCTTAGCGATGGTGCGCAGGTGCACAGTAATTTCATCAACGGTAATGCGCCGAAACTCATGGCGCTGGCAACGGGAAGTGACGGTGGCTGGGATTTTGTGGGACTCTGTGGTCGCCAGGATGAACATGGCGTGGGGCGGCGGCTCTTCCAGCGTCTTCAACAGCGCATTGAAGGCGGCGGTCGAGAGCATATGCACTTCGTCAATGATATAGACTTTGAAGCGCCCCTGATTGGGCGAAAAATTGATTTTATCCCGCAGATCGCGCACATCATCCACGCTGGTGTTGGAGGCCGCGTCAACCTCGATGAGGTCCAGGAAACGCCCCTGATTGACGGCCTCACAATGATTGCATTGATCGCACGGTCTATTTTCCGCCTCGGCGGCCAGGCAATTTACCGCCTTTGCCAGCAGGCGCGCCATCGTCGTTTTGCCGGTGCCGCGCGGCCCGGCGAATAAATAAGCGTGCGCTACACGGTCCGCCCGGACGGCGTTTTTCAAGGTGGTGACGACCGGCTCCTGCCCGATCACCTCGCCCCATTTCTGGGGCCGCCATTTTCGATAGAGAGCCTGGGACATGGGCGTAGTATATCCACGATTGAGTAAACCGTAAACCAACCCGGTTCACCGCGCCCGGATGCGGGAAATGCACTCCATGCGGCGGCTAGGGAATCTGAAATGCCGCCACAATATTCCCGTCCGGATCAACCAGCGAGACCACTTCGCCCGACTCCCAGACCGCTTCTGCCAGCCCCCAGTACAGTTCCACCACTGAGTTTGCGCCTGCCTTCGTATAGAGCGTGACCACCCCGGCCTTGAATAGGGAGATTTGCGGGAACACAAAAATATTCCCGTCAGCATCCATAATCTGCCAGCCTTGCAGGGACACTTGGCCTTCCCCATTCTGCCGGATCACCACGCGTTCCTCGGCCAAATCTCCAGGGCCGACCACGGTCAATATCTCCAGGATCGGCGTGCCTGCCACTGGGGTCGCCGACCCCAAATCGCCCAGCGACGGCTCAGGTAACGGTGTCCCGGTGGGGCCGGGCCGGGTGGGCGGTGGTGTTCCCGTCGCTTCCACCAGCAGGGGGATCAACAACACATCGCCAACATTCAGGGCATCCGGATCGGTCAACTGGTTCAGCGACATAATCGCCTCCACCGTCACCTCAAACTGGGCCGCAATCTCCAATAGCGTATCCCCCGGCTGGACCACGTAAGACTCATATACCGCCTCCGGCGACGTGGCGGCGGTCGCGACAAACGCCTCCTCATGGATAACTTTTTCCGTGGGCTGCGCGGTCGCCCCCACGGGGGGATTCCCCAACGCCGGCTGCATCCGTTCCCACGCAAACAGCACGGCAATAATCGTGCAGGCAGACACCAGCACATTGATCAGGAGATAGTACACAAACCTTTTCCAACGCATCGCGGCAATGATAGCACACTCAAACCCGCCTTAAGTCACAGAACCAGCCTGCGATTGCTGATAAAATCCTGCCATGGCCATCCTCATTGACGGGCACAACCTCATTCCCCACATTGCCGGCCTCTCCCTTCAACAACTCGACGACGAAACCGAACTCATCAAGCGCATCCAGCATTATTGCGCCAAACGCAGCCAAAACGCTGAAATCTATTTTGATCGCGCCGCCCCGGGGGAATCCGGCCCCCGTAAATATGGCCGTGTCACTGCCATTTTCGTCCCCCGTGGGCGCACTGCGGACTCGGCCATCCGGGGTCGCCTCGCCCAGTTGGGGCGCGCGGCCCGGAATTGGTCTGTCATCACCTCGGATCGCCAGGTGCAGGCCGAAGCGCGCAGCGCCGGGGCCAAAGTGATCCCCTCCCCGGAATTCGCCGCAATCCTCATAGCCGCCCCTGCCAGCACCGAAGCCGATCACGGACAGCTTCTCAGTCCCCAGGAAATCGCCGGCTGGCTGGAACTCTTCCGCCCCGGCGGTACAGATCACCCGGAAAGTTAACCCCCTCCATGACCTACGCTGCCCTCAACCAGCCCATGCTCGAAAAGCTCCTCGATATCAGCCGGAAATTATCCGAAAACCGCATTCTCGATCCCCTGCTCGATTACGCCATCAAGGTCGCGCTCGACCTCTTTGGCGCTGAGTATGGCTACCTCGTCCTGCTCAACCCGGATGGCTCCCTGAACTTCCGCGTCCGCACGGATAAGGATGGCCGCCAACTCGACGAGCCGGAAGCACAGATCAGCCGCACCATCTTCGAGAAGGTAATCCGGGACCGCGAACCCCTCGTGATAGCCGACGCCATCGTGGACCCGGAATTCCAGACTGCCCACAGCGTCCGCTCTCTCCAGTTGCGCTCTGTCATGTGCGTCCCTCTCATTGCCCGGGGCAAAACTCTCGGTGCCATTTACATCGAAAATCGCACAGAAAAGGGCCTGTTCCAACAACAGGACCTCCTGCCATTGGAATATTTTGCCGCCCAAGCCGCCATTTCCATCGAAAACGCCATGCTCAACGCCGACCTCGAAGCGCGCGTCGCCGAACGCACCGCCGCGTTGAACCACACCATCCACTTGCTCGAAAAAGAAATCCTCGAGCACAAATATGCCGACGCCCTGCACCAGCAATTGGCGATGACCGACCACCTGACCAAGCTCTACAACCGCCGCCACTTCTTCGAACTGGCCGAACAGGCCTTCCGGGAAGCCCAGCGTTACGGGCAGGCTCTCTCCGCCATCATGATTGACGCCGACCACTTCAAACAGGTCAATGATCAAAACGGCCACCTAATCGGCGATCAGGTGCTTCACCACCTCGCCCAAAACCTGCGCCAGGGCATCCGCGATACCGACATCCTGGGCCGCTATGGCGGCGAGGAGTTCGTCATCATGCTCCCGCAAACGGGCATCCAGGCCGCCACGCTGACCGCCGAGCGTTTGCGCCAGCAAGTGCCTGCCAACCCGGCCATCACCGAAAAGGGCCGGATACCCCTGACGATCAGCGTTGGCGTGGCCTGCCTGAACGCCGCCGACGCCCTCATTGACGAGTTGATCGACAAAGCCGATCAGGCCCTCTACCGGGCGAAGGAAGCTGGCCGCAACCGGGTGGTCAACTGGCAGGGATCGGGCGGGGGAAATGGATGAAAATGCGCATACGGAAAATCATCGCCCGGCTGTTTTGCCTCACGGTTTCCCTGGCTTGTGGATTGGCGTCACCCGCGGCGGCGGAAAATCCCGCACCGGTGACGCCGCCCGCGGCCCGCGCCGGGGTTTGGCAGCCCGCGCCGGGCACCTCCTGGCAGTGGCAACTCACCGGGAGCATTGACACCTCCTTTGATGTGGACATGTACGACGTAGACCTGTTCGATGCCCCGCAAAGCGCCATTGACCAGCTACACGCCGATGGGCGGGTGGTTATCTGCTACTTCAGCGCTGGAAGCTGGGAGGAATGGCGGCCCGACGCCGGAGCTTTCCCGCCTTCCGTATTGGGCAATCCGCTCGATGGCTGGCCCGGTGAAAAATGGCTCGACATCCGCCAGTTGGCAATCCTGGGGCCGATCATGTCCGCCCGCCTGGATGTCGCGGTGGCCAAGGCCTGCGATGGCGTCGAGCCTGACAATTTGGACGGGTACGCCAACGATAGCGGGTTCCCTCTCACCGCCCAGGATCAGCTCAATTACAACACCTGGCTCGCCGCAGAAGCCCACCAGCGCGGATTATCCATCGGGTTGAAGAACGACCTTGCCCAGATTGAGGACTTGGTCCCGCATTTTGACTGGGCGCTCAACGAGCAATGTTTTGAATATGAAGAATGTGATGTGCTCCTGCCATTTATCCAGGCAGGCAAAGCCGTTTTCGGGGTGGAGTATGAAGGCGACCCGGATATATTCTGCCCGCAAGCCAACGCCATGAACCTGGATTGGCTGATGAAGAATCTCGATCTGGACGCCTGGCGGCTCTCCTGCCGGGAAGCCTACGGTGATCCTTTGTTCAGCTACCTCCCCGTGGTGCGCAATTGACTGGGCAAACCCTGTGACTGCGGGACATCCTGCTAATGAATCCACCAAAGAAAAAACACCGTTCGCCGGGAACGGTGTTTTTTTATGGGCCCGGCAGGATTCGAACCTGCGACCGAGCGGCCTCCTACCCAGTTTCAAAAATACCCAATTTGGGAACCCCGGAAAAGTTGTGCGACGTGATGTGCCGAAAAACAGGGGGAAAATCACGAATACGGCTCTCCACCTAGCGCGTCGAAATCGTCCCTTTCCCACAACATCTTTGCTGAATGGTTCAGCCTCCGCCCCCAGCGCATCTCAAATCGCGCAAGTTCAACACGTCGGCGGATTGGAAGAGGTGGAGTTTTGAAGACCAAACGATATTTTCTTTTTGGACTGATCCTGGTTCTGCTGACGATTTATTCATGTGCGACAGCACCGCCATCTGATCCTTATTCCCTCGAGGCACAAGCGGAGAACGCCTTGCGGCTCGCACATGCCCAACAAACTGCAACCGCGCAGGTTGCTCTGTCGGAAGCCAACAGGGAAATCCTAAACCAGGCACAGACACAAGCATCGCTGGATAATGCAATCACCGCAACCGAATATGCATTCCAGTTCGAACAGACGAAATCCGCGGCGACCATTCTCGCATCGGCAACTGCCCAAGCAATAGTCATGCAAGGGACAGGCACTGCCGTTGCCGAAATCCAAGCCACCGAGACCCGTGAGGCACACCAAACGGAAACGGCCCTGATCGAGTTTCGCATTGCATCCACCCACGCTGCTGCAAGCACGCAAACCTCGATCGCTATAGAGCGGGAACAGGGCCGACTCGCAAGGGAAAAAGTCACTCGGGCGACGCTTTGGGGATTGGTTGTAGTTGGGTTCGGCTTAACGCTTTATCTCGTGGCTATCTCGGTGAAAACCGTCGTCCAAACATATAGCCGGCAGAAACGTTGGGTTGAAGGTGCCGGTACCCTGATTTTTGAAACTCCCGGTGGAGCAATCGTGATTGATCCTCGAAAAATGTTCGCCCCTTCAATTGTTCTTAATGAGCCATCTCAAGCTGTCACCATGCCAGTATTAATCGATCACCCGTTGCAACAAGCCACTACACAGGCGGCGCAGGTTATTGAGCTGGCAAAGGTTATGTTTTCAGGCCCTTCAGGATCAAACCACTCGGGGAGGAAATTGAGCGAATCCGTGGATCCCGCCAAAATCCCCACTCCTTCTTCGGAGATCGAGCTTCCTCCCATGGCCCCCTGGCACTTGCTCGACGACTGGCAGGGAAATGGGTTGCCGCTGGGATTGGAAACCTCCGGGCTGCTCTTGGCTGATCCAGAGTTTTCTCCCCATCTTTTGATGGCGGGAACCAGTGGCAGCGGAAAAACCCGTTTTGGATTGAGGCCGCTGATTGCCGGTGCTTTGGCGGCCGGCTGGCAGACCTTAATTTTTGATCGGTCAGGGCTGGATTTTTTGCCATTTGAGCTGCACGCCAACGCCTACATTATTACGCTGGCTGACGCGGGAGATGCAGCCGGCTACCTGGAAATGATTTACGGGGAAATTTTGAGGAGATTTCAAATTCTTCGCAAAGCTGAGCAAAGCACCTGGGGACACTTGGCGCAGCCACCTGGGCCACGTCTGCTGACAGTATTCGACGAGTTTGCGAATCTTGCTGACAGCCTCGAAAACAAGGAAAGAGAGAAATTGTGGCGCGGTGCCAGGATGATCGCTGCGGAAGGGCGAAAAGCGGGGGTACACCTGGCGCTTGCGCTGCAAGATCCTACTCACAAAAGTCTCGATTTACGCATTCGACGAAATTGCACACCTGTTGCATTCAGGGTGAGGGATGATGATGCCAGTCGAGTAGTTTTAGGTGCGGGAGGAGCAGAGGCCTTGCCGCCAAGACAATTCATTGCTGTCGTCAACGCCCGGTTGCACCGGGCAGTGGCATTTGCTCCATCTGATGAAGAATTAAAGGATTTTTTGCTTCGCCGCCAGGGCACAGCGCTCCCAGCGCCGGAGTGGCTTGACCACCCGGCCCCTTATGGGCATTCCCGCGCTGAACTGAACCAATTAGTGGTGGAAACCCATCAACGCACTAAATCTTTGAGTGCCACCCAGCGCGAGGTATTTCGGACAAGCGGAGGCGCTGATTTCTATCGCATCAAGGAAATCCTGGGCGATGCCGGGATTGAAATTTAGTTATTGAAACCCACTACTACTGCTGATAAGCATTGCACTATCAGTAGTAGCAGCCTCCGGGAAGTAGTAGTGGCAGGTTTCAGTGATCTTGCAATTGCCAATTTTCATCAAACCGGAGAAAAAGGAATCCCAATGAGCGCAAAAATTATTTGTGTCGCAAATCAAAAAGGTGGCGTGGGGAAGACGACCACCTGTGTGCATCTTGCCCACGGGCTGGCTCTCGCAGGTAAATCAGTATTAATACTCGATTTGGATCCGCAAGGACAATGTGCTATTGCATTAGGTTGCAGGCAGGAGCCGGGGGTCTTCAATGTTCTGGTCGTTGAAACCCCCATCGAGCAGGTTATTCGGCCTGTTCGGGATTCGCTGTGGCTGCTTCCGGGAGATAAAAAAACAGGCACGGCCCAACGGCTAACCCTGGTTGAAAATCGACGAATCTCACATCTTGCCGAAATCGTCAGGCCTATCGCGAGAAACGGCATGGATTTTATCATCATAGACACACCGCCTTCCGTTGGCGGACTTCAGGAGATGGCATTGTGGGCCAGTCATATGGTCATCATCCCCTGCGCCACCGATTATCTGGCTGCCGCGGGAGTGAGTAAGCTCATTGAAACTCTGGACGTATTACGGCTTGAGCAAAGATGGGCGGGAAAAATTTTCGGCATTCTGCCAACGTTTTTCGATGACATTACCAGAGAGAGTGCGGCGACTCTAGGTGATCTTACAAAGCGCTTCGGCCAGGCCTTGTTAAAACCCATCCGACGGGCGACCCTCTTACGCGAGTGTGCGGCGTTGGGGAAGACGGTTTATGAGGTAAACGGCAAATCCCGAACCGCCCTGGAGTATTCCCACCTCGTGTATGGGATTTTAAAAGCCAGGTAAATACTCATTCAGCCAAGGAGGCACACATGGAACGAAGAAACCCTTTCCCTACTGATATTGAAACTCAAAGTGATGGCGGAGCAACCACGGAGCCGGCAGCCATCTTACCGCCCCCACCCAGCTCGGCAAGCCGAAATCGAGCTTGGGAGAAAGCACAAAGATCCGATGGTTATTGTCACGTTGGGTATCGGCATGTGCCGGTTCATATCCGGGACCGGCTCAACGCGATTGCGCACAACTTTTTTATCCCAGCAAACGAGGTGGGGCGGTTGTTTTTGGAGCACGCACTTCAACAGTACGATGCCGGTCTCATCCAGGTTGAACCAGTGCTCTACGCGGGCAAGTTGACTTTGTTTCCCCCGAAAAGGAAGGAAGGCAGAGAAAAATGAAACACGATTTCCTCAAAACTGGGCTGATTATTGCGAAGGCCCAAAATGCCGCTGACAGGTTGATAGCGGTCTGTCACCAGCATATTACCGCACCGCTTACCAGCCATCAGCGGCCCGTGAGCGGCGGGCCGAACAGGGCGACCCAGGAGCGAAAATTTCATGCAAACATGGACAACCTACCCGGAAGGGCAGGCAAACCCTACAGCACACCTTTGGAAGCCATGAGCCTATACCCAGTTCCTACCGGCTTTGATGCCAATTTTCAGGCTCAAATGGCAAATAATCTTTGCGCCAGGTTCACTGCGTTCGTTGATTCCTCCACGCGTCAGGTACTACATCAGGCCACTGAACAGCAAACCTATTCCTCCTGCCTGCAACGAGAAATCCGGAACACCTGTTGGCAGACTATTGGTGTACCTGGGGCTGGTCATCCATTTAATAGTCATCGCGCGTGCGTCCAAATACAGAGCGTTGACAAACCGGGGCTATCGAGTCCTCTATATCTCCCTGCAACTTTCGGGAAAAAACCAACGGGAAAATTCACCGGAAAAAACCAAATCAACAAGTTAATTAAGAAGAAAGGGGCGCATTTGAGTTTTTCCGGGAGGCCGCAATGACAACAAACAATCCCCGGTTAGCTCAATTACGATCATATATAAAACCCACTGATGATGACAGCCGTCCTTTGCGCCTGAAATTGCTCGAACCATTCCTGGTTCGCGGACTGGCATCAGCAGACCAGGCATCTTTACTCAGCGGGGTGGAATATAAACGCGGGCAGGAAATCCTCAATGATTTGGCGGTCTCAAGCTTCAAGCGACCGGCCGCTTTATGGATGACAACAGTAATGTTGGAAGGCAAACTGGGACGCCCTAAAAAGTTGTATCTCTTAACGCAAGAAGGCACATCAGTTTTGCGCGACCTTTGCCGAGCCCCTGAATTATCAGCTCCATCTGTAAGGGATGGAATCGAGCTAAACGCTGCTTATGCCATTATGGAGATTTATACCAGCGCAACCCAGGCAACCGGACTGCATCCAGCCGTCGAGAAGACTCTGCCCTTTGGCGAAGGCCGCGAAAATATTCGGGTTGATGTGTTGATCGAGACGGATGACGGCCCGGCGTATATCTATGAAATAGAGCAGGTGGCCAATCAAGGAACCCTGTCCCGGGTTATCGATAAATTGCGCCGGATGCGGAAATTTTTTGCGACAAGCTCAGCGCATATTGAACGTGATGTACGAATACTCTTCAACCTGCCTCAACGCGATTCGCAAACTCTGCCAGTTTGGCAGGAGGCGCTGGAAATTTGCCAAGCGGAGGCCCCACTCGATTTCGATTTGTACTGGATGCCGATTTTAAATTTCATCGAGCAGCCGGATTGGAAGGAAGTCACTCGTTTCCAACGCATTGAACCGGAATCCCGCTCCAGCAAAATGCCGTCCTATGGAGAACTTTCCGAACCTTCCAAAACAGTGAGTACCCCCGGGATGAAAAAGCTCTATTCCGAAATTCAAGGACGAGCGCTCGTAGTGGGAAACAAGTTTCAAGAATTATATGGCTCGGAGGCAGCTGACCGCGCCGAAGCTTTTTTTCTGACCATGTACCAGATCTATGCGGGGAGCCACCGATCGGGACATAAGAATCAGGGAATACCGGTGCCCCCAGTTGAGTCCCTGGATTTGTTGAATGTTTACCTTCATTCTCCAGAAAACAAGAACCTGCTACTGGAACTTCGACTGGCCTCGGATTGGCTGCAACGCAGGGTATCCTGGAACAGCTATGTACTCGGGGCAAATAGGATTCTATGGGATGTGTTCCTGAGATTTCATGGCTTGGGAGACAGTCAAATGATCATTTCCATATTTCCTCCCAATCCTCATGACGAAATAGCAGATATTACGGTGAAGGTCACTTTTAAACGCAACGTGGATTGGATTTGGGAACGTTACCTGAAAGCCGCGTCGGGGCATCCCACCGAGGCACTCTCCTGGGTATTAACAGCTCTGTTGAAATATCCCTACGATCTGGGTCTTGCCGAGATGCCTTGGCGGACCAAACGCAAGGGAGCGCGCTAATTGATGGACACAAATTTCCCGAAAGGAGTTTTTATGACTACCAATACAATCACCCTAAACCGCTTTTACGAACTGGAAATCCATTGGCCTGAACAGGAAGGATCCACTGAACCTGTGGCCGAGTTTGAAGGGATTTTGTACCTTCCGTGGCGCAAGTGCTGGATCGCTCCACCAACCGCTCATAATCTTGCCATTGCCGCGAAGTGGCACACCAGCGCTGGGTTTGAAATTCAATTCAACCAGGCGATTGATCCGGAAGAGATAATGCAAAATTTCCGGGAGTTCCGTACAGCAGCCAGCCAGGCTGAAAGTCCAATCGAGGTCCTTTCAATTCCCGGTTTGCGGGGGAGACTTCACCCATCTCAAGCAGCTGCAGCGTGGTATATCGCCCGAACGCAGCGATGTGTATTTGGAGACCATATGAGGATTGGTCAAAGTATTCCGATCTTAGCGGCCGTTGAATTGGCCCAGGCCCTGCCTGCCATAATTCTTTGTAAACAGTCATCCGTGTTTCAGTGGGAAGCTGAAATCCGAACGTGGCTTCCCCACAGAACCATTGGGCATGCAGGGGTTCGCGATACACCCGCGGACTTCATACTCGCCTCATATGAGTTCCTTTCCAAGCCTCCAGCCAACTCCTTTACGTTTCCAAATTTCAAAGGTGTCGTGTTTGACAAATCGCCCCTAATTCGCGGGGACTTGTGGACACGCAAATTTAGCCTATACAGGATTGCCAGAGGAAAAGAGTTTCGAGTGGCGGTGACCGATGTTGGAGCACCGAAACAGCCAGGAGACATTGCCAGTTTGCTAAACATTCTGGAGTGGACTCCCGTCACGCCACAATCAACATTAGCATCTTTGCTTCCATCCTGGAGCGCGACACCGCCTCCCTTAAGAAATCAATTACGCATTTTAGGATTGGTCCGCCGTGCCTGGCCCAAAAGTGGAGGCGCTTTCCCCAATATGGTTCGCAGATCGGCATCGCTATCGGTTAAGTCGGATGTCGGATTCTGGTGGTTCAATGAAGACGCGCCAGAATCGAGGTGGGAGGCATTGCGGCAAAAGGATCAAGGCGCATTCCAGGAACGTTGGCCGACTTACAGGGCGTGGCTCAGGTTGCATTTATACGGGGCGAGGGATCAAAAGGTGTTTGCATATCACGAAGAAACCATTGCCATCCTAAAATCCATGACCATCCCACGCTCGCCGGTAGGGTCTGACTATCGTCGCCACACCTATAAAATTTCAATCCTACCGGAAGGTACCGAAATATACAGTTTGAGGGAGCCGCTGAGTACGCTCAACTTGCCTGGAATTCAGGATGCCGTGTTCGTCGAATTCAGCCCCGATCTCCGTGACCATTTGGAGCTCGAAAACCACATCGCGAGCAACGCCTTCCCCCGCCCGGCAACCATCTGGTATTTGCTGGGGGAGGGAACGCCTGACCAGATTCAATATCAAAATTTGCTTCAGATGGAGATCGAAAATGAACGTCAAATCAAACAACCCAATAAATAAAGCAGCACAAGGAGTATCTTCCATGGCCAACCTAATGTCAGAATTTATTAATAGCCTCACCCAGCGTGATCGCTCGCCTAAAACGCTAAGAGGTTACAAATCCGACCTCGAAGCATTCGCGAGCTGGTTTGAGAAAGTCAACGGAGAATTCCCAACCCCCGACAGAATTACACCAGCAGATATTCGGGAGTATCGTCAAAAGATGCTCACCGTGCAACGGCGCAAAGCCAATACCGTCAACCGCCATCTCGCCTCAATCTCCGCGTATCTGGAGTGGGCGATTGAGCAAGGAATGATTGAGCATAACCCAGGCCGCGATGTGCGACTGGTTTCAACAATAACCACTGGACCACGCTATCTCAACAAGCGCGAGCAATACGCCTTGCAACGTGCCATCGAAAAGGATCTCCAACTTGCCCGAATGAGGTTTCCAAAACGATGGGTGGCTCGTGAACGGGACGCGGCGCTGGTCACATTTCTCCTGCATACGGGTTTGCGCCTTCAGGAGGCACTTGCAATAGAAACGACTGATCTGACGATTGGCGAGCGAAGCGGAGAGGTCTATGTACGCAACGGAAAAGGCAATCGAGTTCGCACGGTACCCCTCAATGCAGAAGTCCGTCAAGCGATCCAAAAATGGATCACGGTTCGCCCCGCGGAGACAGATAACACCTATCTTTGGCCTCCGGTTGAGGGCGATTATGACGGAGCGCTCACCGGGCGATCTGTACAACGCCTGGTTCGACGCTACGGGGAGGAAGCCGGGTTACCTGGTTTGACTCCTCATATCCTGCGCCACACTTTTGCGAAAAATTTGGTGGATAAGGGTGTTGGGCTTGAGAAAATAGCGGCACTACTGGGCCATGCCAGTTTAAACACCACCAAACTCTATATAACGCCCAACAAAAACGACCTGGAACAAGCAGTTGGGTTGCTGGAAACTGAGCGCTAAATCATTATGTCACGCAAGTTAAGGAGATGGCTATGCGCCAACAAATAAAAACCGCCGGTGGGCACCCGGCGGTCTTACCAACTGACGCTTTGAAAGCGTCCGATTTCTACAACTTCGATTTTATCACAGTGCAAATTATCAACCACAGGATGGCGGGTGTGGAGCGGGGGAAGCAATGCTAACACCGCGATTGCAAATTCAAGCAGTGGCCGATCGGCTTGCCGGTCGTCTGGTCGATACTCCGCACCGGCATTTTCAAGAGCCGTGGCGAACCTGTCTGGATGCATTGAAAGATAAAGATGATCCAAAAAGTGCCCGGCAAGCACTTGAGGATGCACTCAAGAATCATCCTGAACGTGCCTCCATCATCGAAAAGATTTTTTCGGCAATCCCAGGATACTCGATGCACTTCGACTCCCTTGCTGAACTAAAGGATCAATTGACGCCTATTCGCTTTTTGTGGCCGGGATGGCTTCCAGTGGGGATGCTGACTTTGATGGGCGCTGCCCCCGGAACAGGGAAATCATTCCTGGCCGCTGACCTTGCCTGGCGCATTACGACCGATCAGGGATTCCCTGATGGCTGCCCCACACCATCAGGGGGAGCAAATGTTGTTTATGTTGATGCCGAAGCAGTCCCGCAAATTCTGAACGAACGCGCACAAAATTACGGGATGGATTTGAACAGATTATTTCTCCTCCTGCCTGATCCTGGCGAGATACTCGATTTTGGACAAGAGAAATACAGGCACCGGCTGATTGAGATGGTTGCTGGGTTGCGGCCTGCCTTGGTCATCCTTGATTCACTCTCAAGCCTCCATAGCCGTGGACAGAATAACGTTGAGGATGTGCGCGAGCTGCTCAGTTTTCTTGCTCAACTCGCCCAGGTTTACGAGACAGCCATGCTACTCATTCATCACATCCGAAAACCGGGAAATGGGCAAAGTATTCAGGCTTACGATCTCTCAATGAGTGATCTTAGTGGGAGCGGCCATATCGTAGCGATGGCACGGGTTGTGCTGGGCTTGCACATTATCCAGACCGGCCCGCAAGCAGACCCAAATGGGCCGAGGATGCTAAAAATGCTCAAGACCAACCTTGGACCATACCCTGTTTCGCTTGGATTTGCCTTTGCCCCTTTAGCACCGGTCGGTGTCTTCCTAAAATGGATGGAGGAAAGCCCCAACTCCTATCATATTCCCACTAAAGTTGATGAATGTGCCGCCTGGTTGTTGGATTTATTGGCCCATGGACCGATCAGGCCAGCGGATGCGGGGGATGCGGGGGAGGCCGAAGGGTTCTCGCGCAACCTGATATACCGTGCACGCCGGACCCTTGAAGGAAGCATTGAAAACACAGTGGGTAAAAATGCCCCGAACAACCTTTGGAGATTGGTTAGCGCCAAGTTGTCTCATGGCGCATGAATGACCGGCACTACTGTATCAAGAGTATCAAGAGTTTACTGTTTTAAGGCGGGCAGAGGATGATGCTCTGGATGGAAGAGTAAACGAAACTGTTCCTGGGCGTGACCGCTGCCCCATCCTGAACAGTGATACTCTTGATACAGTTGATACAGTGAGCACACTGGCTTTGGAGGCCCGATGAAGTTCCCCCACGATGAGATAAAGGCGCGCATCAATCTTGGTTCCGTGGTCGCGCACGATTTGGGCGATCCGGTCAAACAACATGGAGCCTGGCGAATGTATTTCTGCCCGTTCCATAAAAACACACATACCCCCGCTTTGGGCGTAAATATCCAGACCGGCACCTTCAAGTGTTTTGGCTGTGGGAAACAGGGGGATATATTCACCTGGCGGATGTTGTTTGCCAATGAGAATTTTCGGGATGCGCTGACATATTTTCGCGAGACAACCAAATTTGGTTGGGCGGCAGAGGGAATCAGTTTGCCACAAAAACAATCATCCCAAGTTGACCCACCCGGGCCAGCCTGGCAAACGCGCGGAAGGGAGTTTATCCATTACGCACAGCAATCACTTATCGCCGAGCCTGGCAAGCCTGGCCGGGCGGAGTTATCGAGGCGAAAAATCGCAGCCGACTCAACTCTAAAATGGAATATCGGCTTCAATCCAGAATGGATCAAGGAGGACCCGGAACGTTGGGGGCTGCCGCGAACGGAGGATCGTACGATTCTCTGGCTGCCACGGGGTTTGGTTATTCCTTGTTTTATTGACGAGGTGCTCTGGTATATCAAGGTGCGCGTGTTTGACAAGGATGGGCTACCCGCGAAGAAAATCGAAGGTAATTCAAAATACGCCCAGATTGCAGGAGGCAAGAGCGCCCCCTTTGGGATCAATTATTTTCAAGGAAATACCGGCATGTTGTTGGCTGAGTCGGAGTTGGACGCGGTATTAGCCTGGCAGCAGGGCGGCGATTTATTGGATGTCGCAACACTGGGAGGTGCCGGGAAGAACCTGTCCACCCAATGGCTCCCGCATTTCCTGCCTTACTTCAGGATTTTTATAGCCTACGATCTTGATGCGGCTGGAGCGCATGGGGCGGAAACGCTTCAAAAGAGGAGTGGCCGGTTGATCGCCTCCTTGCCTCCCTTTGGGGATTTAACAGATTACCATGTTGAGACCGAAAACCTGCGAGGCTTTATGGAAGAGTTGGCTTCAGAAATCCGAATCCAACAAACATGAAGCCTTGACACACCAAACACGGCTGGACTGGCTTTCAATCGCCGTGGCGTGCAACCCGCGCTTTGGAAAATTACAACCCTCGAACCGTTTCAGTTTGCACCTCCCTTCCGGTACAGGAAAGCAACACCCCCTGGCAGGTGAACCGCCTGCCAGGGAGTGTTTGATCATCTTTCAGGGTTGCAATGGCCCTGTAGCTGGATCACTTCTGCCTGTTCGACCCTCTCCGATACTTTCGATGCGTTCCGAAGCTGAAGGCCACCATCCATACAGCGAAGAGGCCTGCACTGACCGGCCAAGCGCTTGCCACGCCTCCGGTTTCGCTGGCGGCTGTGCTGGTTTCCCGCACGACCAGCGGCAGGTAGACCGTGCTCCCCACGGAGATGAGGACAGAACCATCTTCTGCACTTCCGGGGATGGACAAGCCCTGTGGATCATAGAAGGACACTGGCGGATTGGTTGAAAAAGCGACTACCGTATTCAACCCATTGGTGGAGCTCGCCGCTTGGAACCTTACCTCGAGAAGTTCTTCGCTGGCTGCATGGCTGAATGGTGGGTTAATGCTGGAGATGACAAACTCCAGCCGGGCGGGACTGGTGTTGTCGTCAAAGGAAACTGCTGCCGCTTGGATACCGGGCATAACTAGGGTTATATCATCCGGTATGCCATCCCCGTCGCTGTCCGTTGGATCGAACAAGAGCCAATCCTGATCGAATTCCAACGTGAACGTGAGACTGCCCACACTGGGACCATCCGTGTTTAACCCAACAGGCACACTGACGTACTGTCCGGGTCCGGCGGCGATGTTTTCGCTGATGGATAGCTGTGGCCCGGTTATAGACGCGGCCGGACCAATTGGGCTGTTGCGGTGGGAGACAAACTCATCAAAGTACAACGTACCCAGCGTACCGCTATCTAAACCAGATTCTGGGCCGAGGCGTACATATTCAATGGATTTGGTGTCATTATCCAGCGCGGTGCTTAGGGCGACTTGGGTACCATCCAGATAGAGGTAGGCAAAGCCGTTGTTTTGTCCAGCTGTAGCAGCTCCCCAATAAGCTTCGATGTAGTGGGCGGAGTTTGACAGGGAAATACCATTCGTCGGTATCCTGATGTTGGTGCTTGCGTCGTTGATGGTTGTAATTCTAATGAAATAGCCGGAAGTCTTCTTAAGGATCTCCACTGTGAAAACAACACTACCGCTGGCATTATAAGCTGCGAATAGCGTGTTCGCTTGAGTATCCACCATCACGATCGAATTTGGGTTAAAGTAGAAGCGGGCGCGATAACGCGTTTCACTAGCCGGGGTATCGTCCCGCACATAGAGTGCTGTACCGTCATCGATTTGCGCCTGCAAGCCTAAGCTGGTCAATGCCATTGCCGCCGAGCCTGTTACGGTGAGATCGCCTGAATCTGTAAAACTGCTTGACCAAGCCGAGAGATTCCCGCTTTCAAAGCTGTCGGCAAAGATCAGGTCGCCGCCGCTCGGTGTGGCTGTTGGAGTGGGCGTCGCTGTTGGCGGCAGGGCGGTATTGGTCGCCGTGGGCGTGGCTGTGCTGGTTGGGGACGGCCCCGGTGTCTCCGTGGCAGTATTAGTTGCCGTTACCGTGGGCGGCAGGGGAGTGAAGGTCGCTGTAGCGGTCGCTGATGCAGTTGCCGTTGCGGTTGCTGAGGCTGTCACAGTAGGTGTAGCTGTGCCGGTCGCAGTCGGCGTCGGCGTCGGTGTAGGTGTGCCGCCCCCGGTGGGCACCGTTTTCTCTTCGACGGAGATTTCACTGACCACCGGCTGGTTGTTGGGGCTGGTATCCACGATTTCGACCAGGATACTCCCGTCGGCATAGGTATTTGTCGGCACATCGATCACAAAAGTCTGGGCCGTACCGTTGAGTAGAATATTGGAGAGAACGGGCGCTCCATCGATTAAGACTGACTCCATTCGCCCGCCGGGATTGTCCGCCTCGAAGAGGGTGAGCGCGATTTGATAGTCCTTCCCTGGAGTCAGCTGGTCAAACTGGTATTGCACGCTGCTGCCTTCATCATAGCGGACCGACTCGGAGGGCAGCGTCCCCCAACTCGTGTCCGCTGTTCCGTCCAGCCAGCCGCAGCCATCCGCCGCGCTGGCGTAGCCTACCTCTCCTGGCGCGCCGCTGTCGCGGTAGCAATAGCGGACCTCGGTCAGGTCAATGACGCTGACCACCGGACCTCCCAGTCCTCCGCTGTCCTTGACAATGGCCACTTGCACCTGGCCATCGTTGGTGTATAGGCTCGGGTCAAGGAGCAGGGAGATGGTGACTTGCCCTCCGCTGGAAGCAGTGATATTGCTGGCGACTTCAACGTTGTCCACCAACACCTTCATCGTCCGGCTGCCGCTGCACAGATAAAACGTCAGGTCCAGGTGATAGAAGCGGCCCGGCAGCAGGTTGTCAAACTGGTATTTCAACTGGTTCCCGCTGACTTCCTGCCGGTAGGTCTGGTACGGCGCAGCGCCGCAGGAATTTACCACCGTCCCGGCGGTCAGCCATCCGTAGCCCTGCGTAGTGTTGTACGCCGTGTCCCCCGGACCTCCAGCATCAACAGTGAGCTCGTCCCAGCCGACGGTGACAGAAGTGGTCAGCCCGTTGTTCGTCTCGTCGTCCTCATTCTCGGTGTCTGCGGGGTCCGAATACACGGAGAGTGGATGGGCACCGGCGCTGGCCGGTGTCCATAAGAACTGGGCAGTAGTGGTGGAGAACGCCGTGACGGAGATGATGTCTGTAGCCGCCAGCGTCCCAGTGAGGGGGAAGCCCTCATAGAGCGTGATTGGAATCCCAAGCACGTCCGCTTCGCCGCTGTTGCTGATCACGGCCGTGACCGTGACCTGTTCGCCGGCGCGCACTTCAGGGACGCTGAGGCTCAGTGGGGTGAGGTCCGCCTTCTTGCGGACGATAGCCGCTGCCGTAGCGGTATTGTTGGCTTCGTCGCTCTCGGACACAATCTCCGGCCCGTCCACGACGACGTAAATCGTCTGCGGCCCGAGCAGAGCGGTCGTGTTCCAGGCTACGGTTTGGGGTGGGGAGGTTGTGCCAGGAAGCAGGGATTCGATGAAGGTGGAGCCAATGAGCGACCCGCCATTAATGGGATCGCCATTGAAGAAAGCGACCACGAAGTTCTCGGCCTCATGCGACCCATTGTTCGTAATCTCAGCCTCCAGGTTCACGAGTGTGCCTTCGGCGATATTGTCCGGGGCTACGGTGCCTGGTGGGTCAATGGTTAGCGAAGTGGGTTCGAGATCCACATCCGTGCCGGGCGTGGCGATCAGGTTGAAGAGGAAGATGTCCGCCGAGGTGTCCACGGTAACGGAGATGGGGACGAGATAATCGGGGGCCGGGGGCTGGGATTGAATGTAGGCGTTGAGCGCGTTGGCAAGCGCCGCCTCATCCGCCGCGCTGGTGTCTAACTGGATTGGCCCGCTGAAGCTTTGCTGCGCAGGCGTCCAATCACAGGAGCCATTTGCGCCAAAGTCGAGGCAGAAGTTGATGGTGGAGGCGCTGCCTGCTACTTTATGGAACAGGGCACTCAATTCGACAGAGGCGTAATGGCGATTTGGCACGCGTACAGAATAAAATTGTGCGCCGCCGCTGGTGTTGATGCTACGCTGTCCATACTGGGTCGAGTACCTGATGGATGCACCGGAGTTGAGCGCATCCGGCATGATTAATTCGGTAATATTCGACGGCCCAAATAATTGGCGAAGCAGGTAGAAATTTACTTGTTGAGTATTTGCCACAGGAGTAGTAGAGCCTGAAATACTGCCATATTCGATATGGATACGGCCATCACCGCCATAACCGCCCCATTCCTGGAAATTGTCGCCGTTCAAGCTGCCTTGACCTGGGCCTCCACCGGTTGCGCTGACACTCGAACCGATGATGACCTGTTGTCCAACCAGCTTAATCGATCCCCCTGATCCGCCGCCGCCGCCACCCTCTTCATAGGTTGGAATATGAAAGGCGTTTCCACCATTTTGCCCATTGGAAACGATTGAGCCGGAACTGTTTATGATCCTTCCGAAAATGATTATTGCCCCACCTCCGGCACCGCCTGTGCCACCTTGAGCACCTGAATTGCCTGGGGCTGAGCCTCCACCGCCACCACCTGAACCCAGGAAAATCTGAGAGAGATCACCGAGACCATATGCCCCTCCCGGATCAGCCGCGGCACTACCTTGATTAGGCACGTACTTTAATCCGGGCGAGCCATAACCACCCCCGCCCCCGCCACCACCCTGGCCGCCCCCACACTGTCCCAGCCCGCCGCCACCTCCCCCACCGTTGACTGGAGTTTTGTTGTTGTCCCCAGGGGTTTGCCAACTTGGCCCAGGATAGCTTTCTCCATTCCAGCCATTACACTGGGAGTTGGATTTGGTGCCACCCAACCCTCCTCTAAATCCTCGAGCCGACATATCGATTACCCCTCCTGCTTCCACGGTAAGCGTGCCACTTACTCTAAGCGCGATAATCCAGCCGGTGGTCCCATTCCACGCATTCGCTGTAAGAATACCTCCATTCTGCACTGTAACATTCTGGTATTGAGGCACACGAAGAACTTGTGCCGCTGAGTTTGGGGTTGTGTAAGTGAATTCAAGGTTTTCGTCCAAAGTTAACCAGCAAGTATTTATGTCGGTGATGTGTTTGAATTCGTAGTCAGGTGACCCCGTACCTTGCATTTGGATGATCAGCACTTCATCACCGATCTGGAAACCAGATGGAGATGCAACACAAATTGTATTCTGACCCGCAGATGCGCTATTGCTCAGTTGAGTTCGGATGTCATCTGTATAGATAGTTTGTCCCGAACTAACGATAAGGTCCCCATCGCTTCCGTCGCCAAAAACGCCAAAAGGCGCGGTTTGCCCGGTGAAATCCGGACCAAACTCACCGGTGCCTACAAGCGTCTGACCATCCTCGGAGTAGAGATACATGGGATGCATGCGCTCCGCTGTGTCGCTAATCGTATGCGTAAATGTAATAACCTGGTTTAGGGTTTTCGGCCCCTCCACATACACATACTGATCCCACGGCCGGTACGCGCTGACCTGATACGCCGTGGCATCCCCGGTCGCGGGACTAATCGTGCCCGTGACGTTGACCGTAAAAGCGGCCGCGGTCGGGTCACTGGTGCGCATCGTCAACGTGGCGGTATACGACCCTGTTGGCAGCCCGGCGGTATCGAGCGTCAGGTTGAAGACGCGTGCATCGGCGGGCGAAAGACTCCCGGCGGCCAGGCCGGATACGGCCAGTTCGCTTCCCATTCCAGTCAGCGCGTAGCGCAGGCTGGCGAGGCCGGTATTGGCGAGGACGAGATCGGCATGGAGCAGCGTCCCAGCTTGCACGGCGCCGAAATTCCACGGGTTGATCGGACCCTCATTGGAAACGGGTGTACCGATCAGCCAGCCCGTTGTCGAAAGGGCGGCCTGCGGCAAGGGATCGGGGCCAAAGGAAGCCAGCGGGCGCGCCGAACTGTCAATGATGTTGCCCTGCGAGTCAGTCCAGAAGGCCAGGATGATATATTCGGTTGGGCTAATCATAAAAGTATTGCTAATCGTGACCGGGATGACGGTTGGGCCAGTTGCCAGCGTCATTGTGTAGACGTCCTCCTGGTCCACATTCCCGGCGCTGTCAATGTATTCAACAAACAGGTGGGCGTCTGTAATCGCTTCTGTATGCGGGGCGTTGATGATGAAATTTGCTTCGTTGGCTGCCGTGGAAGCTACGTCCACCCCAGGATCGGGGAGCATCTGGCCGGACAGGAAGTTCAGGTCAGCCCCCAGGTTGTCATGATTCCCCAGCGAGGCCGCCGCGGGCAGGATGAAGCGATGATTGCCCTGCGGGTCGTTGTAGGAAACGACGATGACCGGCTCAAGCGCGGTCGGGCTGTTTTTCGTGTACTGGAAGGTATCGCGCGGGGTGAGCGCCTGGACGGTGAACGTCTCCCCAGGATTGACCGCGCCCGTCTGGAAGCCGATCGCCACCCCCAAATTCACCGGGGCCGGCAGGGGGGCGTCGTACCCGGAGCCAAAATTTACCGTCCCGCTGGTGGTTCCGTCAGTCCAATCAAAGGTGAGCGGGGAAACCTGGCCAATGCTCCCCGCCGTTTGCGCGGTAAGCGTGTACGTCCGATCCGTGTCGCCGAGGTAGAAGCCGGAACTGTAAGGCAGGGCGCTCCCGCTCCAGCCGGTCAGATCGGGCTGGAGGATGCGGTTGCCGAGCACGACCTGCGCCCCGGCCGGGACGCGCCCGCTCCCACCAATCGTGTTGTTCGTGATGTCGGTCAACCCGTCGGGCGTGTACATGACGGCTTCCACGCCGTAGGCGTCGTAGTTCCCGTTGTTCAGGAAGGTCATCAGGACGGAGCAGTCGTCGCCCACGCACTCGGTCGTGTACCCGGCCAGTAATTCGGGGTCGGGGTGATCCGCCGGGTCATCGGGGTCGGTGCCCAGGCGCGTCTCGTTGCGGTCATTATAGCCATCCAGGTCACGATCGGAGAGAATGCGGACGAGCACGGTGCTGTTGGCAACGGCCAGGGTATTTTTGAAATCGCCGGTGTAATCGAGTTCATCGGAAAGGTAGAGATTCCACCAACTGGTACCATTGAGAGCGTGGGTATTGAAAGTCGCTGGGTTGGTGGTGAACTCCGGGGTGGACAAGGAAAGCAGGTTGCCGTCCACATCTTCGGTGACGGGGAAATAGCGTTTGAGTACGTCCTGCACGGTATCGGAGGGGTCCCACACGGCGATCAGGTAGGTATCAATGACTTCGTCGCCATCATTAAAACCATCTTCCATTGCCACGAGCACGGAACTGTTGAGGGCATCCTGGTAGAAGACTTCATCCTGGCCAAAGGCGATGTCTTCCATCACCACGCGCATCGGTGCGCCTTCATCAATGGCGCGCATCTGGTCAAGGGTGAGGGCGATGGGGTCCGATGTGATGGTCAGTGCATCGCCGGGGAACAGGTTTTGGATTGTGCCCAGCGAGCCAAGCGCGTTGTATGTGGCGATGGGGTTGGGGTCGCTGCCAATATAGACGTTGAAGAGCAGGCTGGACACTTCCAGTGCATAATCCGTGCCCGTGTTTACGATGTCGTAGGTGAAACGCAGGTCGGCGGCATGAGCGGTATCCACCGCGGTGGCAGTAGACCAGGATTCGGAGAATTGGTTCGTGGAGGCTTCGGAGATGGTTTGTTCTTCGTATTCGGTGGAGGTGGTAGTTTGGGCACCGCCATGTTCAGAACCATGGGAAGTAGTCGTCGTCGGAACATATGTAGTAGGATAACTGCCAGAGTATACCGGCTGGCTAATTAAGTGCCCATTGCCATCAACGTAATAACGGGTTCCAGCATTTTCGATAGCACGTTCTTGTTTATTTGCACTAACGTCTGTAATTTCGACCAATTTCTGGTCATCAATAAGCTCGAGATTTTTATCAGGGCATGCTATTGATTCTAAGGTACAAGTCGCGCCTCCTTGATTCGGATCTGCAATGATGGTAGTAGTCGGAGCAGGACCATGGTCAGTAGCCTCCCCAATGGCAATAAGTCCAGCCGCAACTCCCGCGACGCCACCAAAAAACAAGGGAATAGCGATAGCAGCCGCCAATGTTGGACCACAAATAAGAAAAGTAAATGCACAAGCAATAGCAGCACCACCTCCAAGAACTGCTACTGTGCCCCCAGTAAGTTTTATGGCCTGTCCTGATATCTCGCTATTTCCAGCCTCCGAGCTATTGAAGGTAGGGTTGAGAGAGGGTGAATTTTGTCCTGTAGCGGTTGTTTTAGAAACTTCAATCCATTCATTCCAGGTTTCCGTATTTGCCAAACTCGTACTGGTCCCATTTGTCGTCGCGGTTCCATATGTATGTTCTTCGCCCTCTGTAATCGTATGATCTGTCGTGATCACGGTCACCGCGGTCATGTTAAGCGATGACGGCACAACATCCACTTCGGGAAATGGAAATGCCGCCACCCACGGGCTGTCCCCCGGCGGGAGCACCCAGGCGGGCAGGTTGGCGCTGATCCAGGCGGAATCCTCGGCGCGTGGCAGCAGGCCATAACTGCACGTCCCGCCCGTGCCGGGGCAGAAGGTGATGCCAAACAATTCCTGCCCATCGTCAAATTTGTCCTTGTCCGAACTCTCGCGCAACTGGCTGGTGCCGATGATGAACTCTTCGGCATAATCCGGGACGCCGTCAAAATCCCCATCCGGGCAATCCCCAGCGGGGTTGTAGGGCGTGAACTGCGGCCAGAGTTGGAAAGGCGGGCCATAGGCGCGGATGCCGTCCAGGATGGCGGCCACTTCATCCCCATCAGAGGGGTTGGTCACGCTGGGAGGCAGGGGACTGTCGGAGTTGTTATCGTTGGGGTTGGTACACCACCAGGCTTCCTCCTGGTCGGAGACGCCGTCCTGGTCCAAGTCGGGGGCTTCCAAATTCAGCATGAGCAGGTCGGCATCGCTGCCGCTGACCGCCATGTCCGCCACAAGCCGTTCCAGCGTGTCCTCGCTCACAATCCCGGCGGGTTCATATCCGCGCCGGGCCAGCGTGGCCAGCTGCGGCTCGGTCGCAAAGACGAGGCGCTGCGTCGCATCCACCGGGTACAGCGTCAGCCCCAAATCCTGGAGCCGGTCAGGGTCATAGGCATGGTGCAAGGTCACCAGCGTGCGGTAAGTTTTTTCGGGGTTGGCGGCGGTGATCCCCGCGGCCAGCCCGGCGGCGGCCGGGGCCAGTGAATTGAAGGCCATGGCAAAAATCACCAGGCCATTCAAGAGCAAGTAGCGGGCGGACAATTTGCGATGCGTGTTCATGATCTTCCTCCAAAAGAAAACAGGGTTGATTAAACGGTCAAACGATCAATGAGTTGCTGAATGAACGGGGTACGCTCCCCCGGTGGGTACCAGATGAAACCGGCTTGTCCATTCCCGGTATAGGCGGGCGGGATAAACTCCTGCGCCTCCCGCGGGGCGGATACACAGCCCCCGCCGGCGAGGGTCATTTCAATCAACTGGAACACGCGCGGGTCGGTCAGCAGGGTCGCCAGGCATGGTTGGCCCACGGGGAACACGAGCAAATCCGGGGGCCGCTGGCCGGCCAGGTCATCCAGGGTGGCATCCGGCTTGAGGCGCAGGGCATAGGCGCCCTCCACCACGCCGGCGCGGTTGCTGGCCAGGACGAGCGGGATCCCCGCCCGCCGCATTGCGCTGGCGCAGGCGACGACAAAGATTTCCTCGAAACCGGGGGCCACCAGGAGCACGGCCAAACGCCGCGCGCGGCGGCCCTTGCTGGGTTTTGAACGCATGCGGATAGTGTATGCCCGCCCACCGGGGCCACCGGGGGCAACCCGCCCGGAGGGGGACGCAACTCCTGCGATTTCCTGCGCCCTCCGCCCGTTTCCCGCCAATTTCCGCGGAATCCCCGTGAAAACCGCGATTTCCTGCGCCGTTTCGCCCGCGCAGCCTGGCCCGGCCTTCCACGCGGTCGAAAGTATGGTACAAAAGGAGCACCGATTTCCGCATTCACGGAGGTCACGGGGAAACACAGTGGACCCCTCTCCCCTCTCATCGGTCGCAGCCCTGCAGCCCTACATCCACCAGGCGTTGCGCGCCTGGTCAGACGTTCAGAGCACCCCGGCCAACCTGCTCGCCTTCCTCCTGGTGGTTCGGGAGGAGCGGCGCACCATCACACCGGAGCACAACCCGGTCACCCTGCGCCATGCCACCAACGCCGTGTTGTTGCGCGGCATCCAGCTCCTGCGGCTGCGCAATCCCCGCCACGCCGAAATCCTGGTAGAGCATTTCCTCAACGACGACGCCATCAAAAATATCGCCGCGCGCAAGGGGTTGAATGACGACACCATCCATCGCCTGCAATACCACGCCATTACCGATTTATCCGAAATCATCCTGGAGTTGGAAAACGACCTCCGCTCCACCCGCGCGCTGGCGCTGGAAGCCCTCCTGCCCGCCGCCAGTTTTGACGTTGAACTGATCGGCTGCCGGGAAACGCTGGACCATCTCGGCCATGAACTGCTGGCCGTGCGTGGACCCTGGCTGGTCAATATCGTCGGCCCCGGCGGGATTGGCAAATCGGCGCTGGCCCACGCCCTCGCCCGCCAGCTCCTCCGCGCCTTTACCTTTGAGCGCGTAATCTGGATCGACGCCGGCCCGGAAACCCTGGGCGTCAGCGCCGGGAAAACGGAACTGGTTTATCGCGAGATATTGCGCCAACTGGAACAAAAACTTTTCCCCGGAACAGGCACCGTCCACGGCCAAACTGATCAGGCGCGCAAAGCCCTCAAAACCGCCCCGCACCTCATCATCATGGATGACCTCGAAATTGAAACCGACTCCCCGGTCTTGCTCGAACGCCTGCGGGATCTATGTGACCCCACCAAGATCCTGATCACGAGCCGGGCGCGCCCCCCGGGATTGGCCGGCGTCTACCTCCACCTGCACGATGAGCTGCCCCTGGCCGCCGCGGAGACTTTAATCCGGGAATTCGCCCGTACCAAAAACGCCGGGAATCTCGCCGCGGCCCCGGCAGAGGACATCGCTGCCATTTACCAGGCGGCGGGCGGCAACCCGCGTGCCCTGAAACTCATCGTAGACCTGACGGCCACCTGGTCGCTCCCCCAAATCCTGCGCGACCTGACCACCTCCCCCCACGGGAAAATCGAAGAACTGTACGGCCGCCATTTCAAGCGGGCCTGGCTGGCGCTCCAGCCCGCCTCCCGGCAACTGTTGCGCGCCATGCCGCAAACGGGCGGAGCCGGGATCACACAGGGGGATTTGCACCAGCTGAGCGGCCTCACCGAACCCGATTTCCACCTGGCCGTCAGCGAACTGGTGGCGCGTTCCCTGCTCAGCGCGCGTGGCACGCTCCACGAAATTCACTACAGTACACATGGCTTGACGCGGGCTTTCTTGCAGACGGGGATGGAGTTTTAGGGGGGGGAGGCCGGATGCAGTTTCGGGAAAGGGACGGGGATCAAGGAAGGGATTCGAAATACCGGCCTGGGAAATTGCGTTCAGGTATCTTTCCATTATGAATCTGCAATACCCACCCCAACATTTCCAGGCTCACCCGTTAAACCGCACCATCTCCCATCCGATGCCCTGTCGCTGGATGGTAAATCCGCTTTGATTTCGAAGCTGGTCAATCCCGATGGTGAAGTTGAACGGGAATAATTCAGGCAGGCGGATTAGATCGGCGTAAGGGATCTCTTCAGCAGGATGCGCAGATAGTGCGCAAGTGAGCATCCAGACTTCGAAATCTGGCGATGAGGCGGAAAAGGCTTGTCGAACAGGTTGGTATGTGGACCGGTTTATGGCAGGCAAAATACCCCAGTCGGTGAGTGAGGCACAGATGCGTTCAACGGAGCGATCCAGTGATCCGAGGTCGCCCATGGATGAAACCATGCGTTGCTTGAGCGTATCGCGGGTGAGTGTGTTTTCCATACGAGCCAGCTGCCCAATGGCGAGAGTAATTTCCCGAAAGATGGGGTAGTAGAGCAAGGTGAGACCGTAATGCAGCCAGAGGTGATCATCCGAAGAAAAGGCGTTTTTGTAAAGCGATAATGCCTTCTCATGGATTGCGGGGGAGAGTTCTGCCGTTTTGTGCCAGATGTTGATGATGATGTCTATCGTTTTGCGCTTGGCATCGGTGCCGGTGAGGTGTTCGCTGACAATCGGAACCAGTTGGGTGCGGATTTGTTGCGGGTCATCCGTTTGCAGGCGCAGGGTGGCCGCGGCATCGAGCCAGGCACGGTGGATGGTGCGATTAAAGCCAATGTTTTTGTTGGGCATGTGGACATTCTAACGCGGGCGGGAAATTTGCACCAAAGGGACGATCATTTCATCCAGGCTCAGCCCGCCGTGGGTGACGAAGATTTCTCCATCGGGGGCAAAGGCACTTGGGTGCAACCGGGCGCTGTCGGAATCAGCGATGAGAACCCATACATCGTCTGGGAGCAGGCCGTCGTTGTGCCAAAGGTGGGTCTGGGCAAAAGCGGTTTGAACTTTGCGGGCGGTGTGTTCATCACGATAGACCCGGGCGCGTTTGCTGCGGGTTTGGACGAGCAGGCCCTCGGAGGGTTGGCCGATACCAGCGGCTTCGGTATGGCCGTGGTCGCTGGTGAGGTAGACGGTGAAGTGCTGGGCGAGGAGATCGTCGAGGAGGGTTTCAAGAGCTGGGGAGCGGGTATCCAGCCAGAGGCGGAGGGAGGCCTGAGCGTCGGCGGCACCGAGCAGGGTGTGATGGGAAATTTCGTCAAGGGCAGTGTCAATGAGGCAGAGGGCCTGGGTGCGGGGGCTGAGGGCAAGGGTGTCTTTTTCCAGGTGCAAATGTTCGTAGGCGGCGGCATCGGCGGGGAGACCCTGGGCGCTCCAGAAATTCGCCCAGTGGCGGGGTTCTGCGCGGTTGTCATGCAGGGTGGCGTCGAATTCGGCAGGGCGTTGGCCGCTGACGAGGGCCTGGCGGGAGACGGCGGTGAGGCTGGGGATTTGGGCAAGGAGCAAATGTTCTGATAAATGCCAGGCAGGGTAGCGGGTTTTCCAGGCGGTGCGCAGGATTGTCCAGTCGGTGAGGGAGGCACCGTCGAGGATGAGGAGGGCGATTTTCCCGCTCGCCTGCTGACGCATTTGCCGGGCGAGGTATTGGGGGACGTGGAAGAGTTGGTGCGGGATGGGCAGGCGTTGCCCGGCGAGGGGGGTGTACCGGTTTTTGAGCCAGGTAAAAAACGCGTCGTTGATGGATTTTTGGAGCAGTGGGCAGGCGTTGAGCGCCTCGGGAGGCAGTTTGAGGGCGCGATCATGGCGGAGGGCGTTAAGCTCGGCCCAGTGCCAGGCGAGGCGTTGCCAGTCTTCCCAACGGGCGGTGGAGAGGCTGAGGAAATCGGTACCCTGGAGGGAGAGGAGTAGATCGGTGAAGCGGGCGGGGCGCGGATCAGCATCCGGGGAGCGGACCCCCGCGCGAGCCCAGTCCGGTATGCCGCCGGGGTTGGGGATTTCGACGGGCGTGAGTTGGCGTTCGCGGATCAGGCGGGGGAGGGTGTCCTGGAGTTCACGGTCATGCCCGAAGGGGAGTTGTGCATCCTTGCCGGTTTGGAGGTATGCGTGCCAGTGGGTGTTGATGAAATCGGTGAAGGCGGCGGGGTCGCTGAGGAGGGCCGGCAGGGGCCAGTCCGCGAAAGCGGGGGTGAGCTTTTCGAGGAGGACGGCCAAGAGGGGCGCGGGCAGGGGGCCGAGGCGGGTGTGGAGGCGGCTGAGCCAGTCAATGAGACTGGCAGGCTGGGTGAGGCCAAGCTCAAAGACGTGTTGGAGAAGGTATTCGGCGGTGGCGTTGGCGCTGAGGCGGGCGGGCGGCGGCGGCGCTACGGCGAGGCGGGCGCGCTGGGCCGGGGTGAGGGCCTGGAGGAGCGGGTAGGCGAGGTTGGGGTAAAAGGTGTGGAGGGCGAGGGTGACGTGGTGGCCGGTTTGCCAAAGGTCGTAGGGGAGTTGGTTGAGGGGGCCGCCGGTGACGATGATGCGCGGCGGGTGGGTCTGGCTGAGACGGTGACGGAGATGGATGGGGTCGGGTTCGTTGAGAAGGGTGAAGCCGCGTTCCGCCAGGGCGGCGAGGACGGCTTCGTCGGTGAGCAGGCTATCAGGGTCGCTGACGAGGGTGAGGGGGTGGGTGGCCGGGGGGAAGGGGCGGAGGATAGCGGGGAGCATGGGGGCTGGGGCGCGGACGAGAGCGGATGAACGCGGATTTTAATGTTTTTTGCGGTTGCGGCGGTGGTAGTAGAGCAGGAGCGGGACGGTGGCGGGCGCAGCGGAACCGGAGCAGAAGTCGAGCAGGCTTTGCAGGAGTTGTTCGAGAAAGCGTTGCAGGCCTTGTTTGAGGGCGTCTTCAAGTAGTATAAGTTGCTGTGCGATCCAATCTTCGATCTGTTGGCGAACTTCGTTGGAAAGCTGGTCGATCCAGTTGCGGAGGAATTCCCGGATGAGTTCCCACCAGCTTTGGCCGCCGGGAACTGGGGGAGGGTATACGATTGGGCTTGGCGTTGTAGTTAATGTTGGGACTGGCGTCATGTTCGGAGGAGGAACGGGAATAACTATCAATCCCACAGCGATGAAAGCATTTTTCACTTGTTCGCAATCGCTATTTGTAATCGTTGCTTTGCCGCTAAATTCATTGGGTCTGGTTAGTGCAGAACACGATCCCAGAACGGTTAATGCGGCTTGCTTAAATTGGCTTGAAGAATTAAGCCCGTATTTGAGGGCATAATAATAAATATATTGAACCTTATACAGCCCAACCGGATCGATTGTTATTCCATTTTTATCTATCCCTTCAGCCATTAGGTAGGCTGCATGGCTGAAGAGAATGCTGTTTATATGCCCGCAATCCGGATAGTTGCCATCCAACTCTTCTGGACAACATCCTTTGCTGCTAGGATTGCAATATATCTCACTATAATTATCTGGAAAAGGCGGGAGCACATCTTCTAGATTTCTGAGAATTTTGCCTCCACTTTCAATAGGTGACCTACTGATGAGCCAAGGCTCTTGATTGTCCATAAATGCGGCGGATAAATCGCCAAATGATTCATCTAGAGCCAGTGATTCGCCCTGACGCACAAAATTCGCTGTAAAGTCTACAACCCCGTGCATGAATTCGTGAGCAATCACATCAATACCTTCGGTCGATCCTGAGCAGACGGAAATTATTTTTTTTGAGCCATCCCATTGATCGCATTCCGAGGAGACCCCAACATAGATTTGCACTAGCCCCCCGTCTCCGTCATAGCTGTCTCGAATGAATGAGTCCCAAAAATAATCATAAACAGTATGTGCACGATCAAACGCGTTTCTTGCTTCCTCACTGGTCAGAATTATCTCGTCATCAACCAGGACTGCTCCGTTCTCGTCCATAACCACTTCCCAAGTCCCATTGATCGTCTCCAAAATCTCAAGATTTAATTCCCCTCCAACATCATTGAGCAGGTTTACCTTATCAAGTACGCCCCCCTCTTTCGCATCCACCACATACAACCAACTTGCGAACCCGCCCTCAAACCCCACAGTTACAAACCAGGCCAATTTTGGCCGATACGTTTCCGCCGATTCCCCCCAAACTTCTGGAGCGTAAATCGCAAGATACGTCGTTTCGGTCAGTTCTCCATCCTCCGCCCCCAAGTCCTCCAAAGCTACCCTCTCCGCCTCCACCGAGCGCACGGTCGGTTGCACATCAATCTCCAGGTTCGGCACATACCCCGCGTTCAAAAAATCAATTTCGTCATTGGCGTTCACCCCAACGATGATGTCGCTCCCGTACACCGGCACCCCCATATACTGTTGCGAATAACGCACGTAGGTATTGCCCAGCCCGTCCTCCGTGGTCCCCTCCAGGCGCAGGTTCCTGCCAGCATCCTCCAATTGGAAAAACTCGCCGTTTTCCTTGAGGAAGTACATGGCTTTTTCCTGCGGACTGATGGCGATGCCATCGGGAACGCTGACGTTGGCAGATAGGAAGCGCACCGCGCCGCCTTCCACCAGCACTTCCGGCGGGGTGCTGGACTCAGCGGCAATTTGTTGGAGGCCGGTTTCCTGTTGGGGGGTCAGTTCGCCGTCCACGACCGGGCCGCCGGGGGAGCCGGTATTCCCGGTGGGGGTGGCATCCCCTGAGGGGAGTCCGCCCCCCTGGGGCTGAATGGGGGCGAAGACGAGCCAGTAACAGCCGCTCATCAGCACGGCGAAGATGATCAGGCGCGGGAGGCAGCCCAGTTTGCGCCGGGGTCTCTTCCAGGCGGATTGCGTTGGTTGAGCGGACATTTGGCCTCCAGCCCTCAAGGGGCAATGATCACCCGTTTAGGAGTTGTGCAGATCAGGTCTCGATACGCCGGACGCTCTGGTTGAGTGCGGTTTTTGTGTATCGAAACCAACGCATCCGGCTACTCGACCAGCAATTCTGTTTCGACTGCGTAAACCCTGCCGTAACCAAATTACCGCGCCGCGCGCAACTGCGCTGCGTCGTAGTACATGAGCAAATCCGGGTCTTCCTGGAGGACGGATTCGGGGAGGCGGTGGGCGACGGCGAGCAGGGTTTGGAAGTCGCGGCGCTGGTAGGCGTCGGCGAAGCCGGCGCGGACGGCTTCGGTGCGGAATTGTTTGAGCCGCCCTTTGCCCGCGAGGTAGGCGCTGTATTCGCGGAGGAGCGCTTTTTGGCGGAGTTTTTCGAGGTCGCTGGCTTTGTCCGGGTCGGGGACGTACCAGCGCCCGACGGAGTCCTGAAGGCAGTTTTGTTCGAGCAGGTCGCCCAGTTCGGGGAGTTGTTCGTGGCGGGCCTGGTGCAGTTGGCGTAGGAATTGGGGCTGGAGGTCCTGGTAGGTTTGGGGGGTGCCGCCGAGGGCGGGGTCCAGTTGTTGGCGGAGCCAGTTGAGCGCACTTTTTTCGTCGCTGACGAAGAGGGAGAGTTGGGCGACGCTGTCCGCTTGCAGGCGGGCGCGGTCATAGGCGGGGACTTGTTCGGGGAGGAAGTGCATGCCATCGCGCAGGGGGAAGCGTTGGGCCAGCCCGGCGTAGAACTCGCTGGCGGAGAGGGGGACGGTGGCACCGCGCTGGATGTGGAAGGCGACCATGCGGTCGAAGAGCAGGTAGGGCTGGCGCTCGGCCACGACTTCCAGTTGGCCCGCTTTTTGGACGGCGATGGGGAGTTGGGAAAGGTGATAACGGATAAAAGCCCATGCCCCATCTGCGCTGCCCATTTGCAGGCGAAAGCGTTCTTCCAGACCGTCGTTGGGTTTGTAAGCGGAGATGACCAGGTCTTGTTTGACCGATGCTGATGAGGTGATCTGCTTAAAAGTGCCTTGTTGCTTATCCAAAGTGCGGACATCAGCGACCATGAAGCCCGCACGCAAGATAGCCTCTTGGATCCCGTTCCAAACAGCGTTTTGGGAGTTGTGAAACTCAACTGTCATCCATCGGCCCGGTTTGAGTAGGCGGTAGAATTCGTGGAAGCAGGCTTCCATCAGGGCGTTGTATTCGGGCAAGCCTTTGCGTTGCACATCGTTGACTATCGCTTCGGCTTTATTGTTGGTGAAAACCCCCAACCACGCCTCCCAAAGGAAATTTAGTTCTGAGTACATTAAATTCGCCCCGAAGGGAGGATCGATAAATATGTAATCCAGCAATTCCTCCGTTGGTTGTTGTTTCGAGGATGATTGGGTGGAAATCACACTATTTCGATGCGTTGTGTTCAAGATACGAATAGTATTGACCAATCGATCAATCTTATTTTTAATAATATAGGCTGGCGTTACCTCTACTATTTGAGACCCAATATATAAAGTTCCACTCAATCCCTGATTAACCTGAGAATAATGAGTAGGGACGTACCTTGCCCATTTTGACATTCCCATTATTGTTTGTTCAAAGGTGAATAATAGCCATTTTTGAATTGGCCCTGAATATTCTTTGACTTTAGAAATGGTTGTTGCTAACGCCCATAAATTACGCCAGGAATAGAAATGGTGTACATGCGTAAAACCGTGACTTTCTTTTGGCTGTCGAGTATTGAAACCATCTGGCAGTAGGTTCGTCGGGAAAGGATGGAGGATATCGACTTTGTTTATTTCCTGAATTAGGGCCAAGTCGCCAGTATCTGGGCGCTTTTCAAAACGGTTTTTGCCCAAACTGTAGTTGATTAATACAGGTATTTGCTTGGCCTGGCGCACTGGCTTCATCAGAGCGTGGTCGAACAAGGTTTCAGTGGCGCGTTCCACTTTTTGAGCACCACTTTCTTTGCGCGAAGTTTTGCTCAGTAGGGCAGCGCATCTTATGCAAAGCCATTCATCACGCACTTTGCTGCGCAAGTGGTCAACTGCAACATCCCAAAACGCCATTTCGTTGCCACATTGAGGGCAAAGAAAAACATCTGACCAAACCGTGTAATTGATCCTCGCCTTCACCCGGTTGGGATCATCGCAATGCGGGTGCCAGGTTTCGTACATCCAGCCACATTCCTGTTCCACTTCCTGCAAAATGCGTTTCGCTTCGCGCTCAAAGGCGGCGGCGTCCACCGGGGTGTTGTAGTTGTAGGCGATGAAGGTGGCGGCGGGGGAGAGGTCGTTGAGGATGGCTTTGCGGGGGCCGAGGCGGGAGATCGGTTGATCGGTTGACTGGTGGACTGGGGATTGGAGATTAGAGACCTGTCCTGAGCGTTGCCGAAGGATTGGAGATTGCTGAGCCGCTGACTCGCTGACTTGAGATTTGGGAGGGTGTTCGTAGATGTAGCCTTCGGCATCCACGTAGTAGCCGAGTTTTTCGACTTCGGCTTTGTCGGCGCAGAGTTGGGCGGCGACGCCGGTCATGCCCGTGCCGCAAAAGCCGTCAAAGACGAGGTCGCCGGGGTCGGTGTAGTGCAGGATGTAGCGCATGATCGCCGAGTGCGGGACTTTGGTGTGGTAGGAGTGGGCGTTGTAGATCGGGTTGTTTTTGCCCTCGGAGACGTCGGCAGCGAAGGGTTCGCGGTGGTAAAGGGGAGATTGGTGATCGGTTAACTGGTGATCGGTTGACTGGGCACTAGACACTGAATACTCTCCACTGTCATCCGGTAAGCCCATCTCCAATCTCAAATCTCTTCTTTCTTTCTGCCATTGCTCGATAATCTCGGCCAGGAACGGGTTGGGACAGGCGGTGTAGTAGGGCGGGTCGGAGAGGGCGAGGATGGCTTCGTCTTCACCGAGTGGGAAGCCGGGGGTCTGGCGGAAGGCGGGGTCCTGGAGGGCCGCGCGCAGGTGGGCGCGGTAGGAGGCGCGGAGGGCTTCCTCCTCGGGGGTGAGGGTGTGTTCGGAGGGGGATTCGGAGAGGAGGCGGGGTTGGTTGGGCATATTACTCCGTGAGGAAAACCATGCCATAATCGTCATCGGTCTGGCCCATCAAGCCATAGATGAATCGCTGGCGCTCTGCCTTGAGTTCTTCCAGATTTGCCAGGGATTTGCCGACAAAGGCTGCCGGGAGGGGTAATTCTTTTGGGGCGGCAGGAATCTGGCGTTGTATTTCGCTCCGTTGTTTAGCAAGCTCGGCATATTCCTTTGAAGGGCTTTTGAGGGCGTAAATGAGGCCCCAGACGAAAGAACCGATCGTAAGGCCGCAGCCCATCAATGGGATCATGGTTCCATAGAAAGCATCAAGCGAATTGGCAATTCCGCTGAAGGTATCGTTCCCAGCCAGGGATACAAGGACATTGGATAATCCAGATGAGACGCAGGTGGAACCAAAACACACCACTGCCGGACCCGCGAAGGCCAACCCAAACCCGATCAACCCGCGCCGGCGCTTCTCCGCGTCCAGCGGTGCCCAAGCGTCATCGGTCGCGTGGAGTTGTTCGTTCAACGATTTAATCTTCGCATGGACGCCACGAAACTTTTCGTTTTCCTTCTCTGATTCAATGGCCTGATTCAATTCCGGCATTTCCAGGATCAATTTCACGCAGTGATCGGCATCCGCGATTTGCGTCTCGGACAATTTAGCTTTCGAGCTTTTGAGCAACCGGTTAATCCGATTGAGCGCCTGGGACACGTACTCCTTATCCGAAAACTCAGGAAAGGCCTCCGCGGTGACCCCAATGCTGTTCAGCCGTAAATCGAGGAGTTGCGCGGCAACATAGACTGGTTGGGGTTCCGCTTCCGCTCGTTCGGCCAGTGCCTGGGCGCTCTGGTTGCTGGCGAAGATGATGTTCTTGGCCATGCCAATAAGTTGCTGGCGCAGTATCTCCGATATTTGTCCAGCCTCCAACTCTCGGATTTGTTGGCGCGTTTTTTGGATTTGGACAAAGTTGACCGCATCGAGACCCAGACCTAGAACATCGAACCATTGCATGAGATTTACTCCTTAATATAATGAACGGTCAGGTGATTGGAGATTGGATGAGCGAACAGTCCATAATAATAGCAAAGCCGGCCAGAGCTTATTTCCTCGGTATTCATTTCCCACAGCAAGAAGATGGGTACCGTAGTTGCTATGCAGGTTAGCCTTTCCCACGATTGCACAGGCCGGGATGGCCTCGTCATCGCCGAGGGAGAAGCCGGGGTCTTGGAGGTGGGCGCGCCGACTGGCGCGGTAGGATGCGCGGAGGGCTTCCTCCTCGGGGGTGAGGGTCGGAACAGGTGCGGGGAGGAGGCGGGTTTGGTTGGGCATGGGGTAAGATGTCAGGTGATCCAGTGTCAGGCGTCAGGTGGCGTTCGGCGACTGCCCCCGGTTTTAGGGCAGCCGTCAGGGAGAGAGAACGGCGAAGGTATTGTCCATTTCGTCCCAAGCCAGTTGAAACTCAAGGTGGGAAACCCTTTGCGGCGCTTCTGGAAAGAATGGGTCATGCAGGTAGACAAACGCTTCATCCATCCCCGCAATGACGACTGCATGACGGACGTCTTCCTCCCAGTAGCTTAATTGAATGGTATGAACAAAGGCAATGCAAGGCATCCCCTGGTTGAGGTTTCCGCTCAAGGTTTCCAAATCCCCCGTGGTGTAGGTCACGGAAATGCCGAACCTGGCCAGTTTTTGAATGTTCGAGGCTGGCGCTCCCAAGCCGGTAATGACCCCCAGAGCCTCTCGAAGTTTTTCATAAGGAATGGGCTGGGACAAATAATCCAGCACCATCGCGGCACAGGCCACCAGGCAATCACTCGAATGACGCTGGGTTTGATGGGGGATGGGTAATAAAGGCGTGTGCATTTTGGCGAATTTCGTCGGCGGTTTCAGGTTCGATCAGCATGTCCCCACTTTCTGCATCCACGTCCAGTGTCCCCACCTGTCCAACAATCCCTTTTTCAGGTGCGGTCAGCACAATCGGGACACGCCACGCCAAATGATTCTCTACCCGGATGAGCGCTGGTTTTTCTGCTCCCATCAGGTAGCTCACCTGATCCAGAAGAAAACGATTGACGATGCGCCGGGCTTTTGCCGCGGTGACCTGAACCTGGGAGGGGACCACCTGCAAACGCACGGCTTGTTGCTCGCGCAACCCAGGGTCTTGCAAAGGAACGAACACCCCTTCTTTATAAATGGCGGGAAATGTCTCTAACATGGTTGTGTGCCTCCGAATGCAGGCTTCCAAAACAAAGAAGATGGATTCAGTATATCACTACTGATCGAGCGTCAACCGCGTGCTCCGGGCATCATGCCCGCGCAGTGCCTCGCGCACAAAGTCGGCAAACCGGGTTTGCAGTTCCTCCACAGTGCAGGGCATGCCCCCGGCCTTGAGCGCCTCGATCAAGGCGT